>OGKB01000005.1_pt1 | contig 220665 bp, 216 predicted proteins | sample 1572351 | NCBI WGS metagenome assembly OGKB01 (sample SAMEA2582088, study PRJEB24529) | metagenome | biome: Human gut stool | place: China | collected 2011
AATATTTATTTGGTAACTAGATACATGTATTTATGTATCTAAAAGATATTATACGAGGAGGTATAGTCATGAGAAGTTTAAAAGAATAACCGCAGCGATAGCAATAATTTGCAGGGTTTGTAATTCTAATGATAATATGGGAAGTAAAGTTAGAAAAGCTAATAGCGCTTACTATCCAGAAGTTGAATGTGGATATATAAAATATTCAGGAGTAAAGTATTTGTATAAAGAGGGGTTAAAAAAGACAAAAGTTGCAACAACAGCAATTTCTCTAATGATATCAGCAGTACCTGGATGTGGATGGGGGCTTTCAGCAGTTTCCTTGGCATCATCCTATGGAGGATATTCAGCTTTAGAGAAGGCGGTTCATAAAGCTTATTATAAAAAGAAAGGAATAAAAGTATATTATAAAATTCATAAATCAGTAATGAGTATGAATAAAGTAAGATATGTTGTTGGTTAAGAGAAAGGAGCAAAAGGATGAAAAAAAAATTGCGATTAAAAACATTTCGTAAAAATATAATTCAATTGGTAATATTTCTAGGAATTGTTACCTTTTTAAGTAGCTCACAAAAATATATTCCGTATACAAGACAAGAAATTATAGTGCAGGATATAGTTCTATTTTTATTGTATTTGGTTTTGAGTATTGTAATTGATATAATCAATGAGAAAAAACAAGGCTAGTTGATTTAAGAATATGAAAAATAGGAGCAATTTGATATGAAGAAAAAACGAAGCATAATTCTAATAAGTATTCTAATCATTGTATCGGCTGTCATATATTTTTACAAACCACAACAAAATAATTCCTATCAACTTGGAGTCATTATCTCAATAGGGAATAAAGATAAAAGCAATATTTTATATTATAATGACGAACTTCAAAAAACAGGACAAAAGAAGTTGAAGATCGGAAATATTGCGAGTCAGTATGATATTCCAAAGACAGTGAATGATAAAGTGTATATGATCCCAAAAGGAGTTCCATATGTAAATGAGCGAGAAGAAGTAATGGAGCTTGATCATAATACACAAAAAATAAAGTTATATAAAATAGGACGGCCGGGACTTTTTGCTTTTGATGAGAAGGATGGTGATATCTATACAACAAACTGGATAAACGGTGTATCGACTCTGACAAAATATAACGAAGAGACGGGGAAGATACAGCGATATGAAGAATCTGTTGGAATGTTTGGATATTTACATTGTGCAGGGAATTATGTTTATGTAGAAAAACAGGTCGATCAGGAAGAAGGAACGATTAATTATTTAATGAAGATCGATCGGAAAACATTAAAGAAGGTAAAAGAAATAAAGGTAAATCACGGCGAAGATGAATCCGTGTTTTTCTATTCAGATGATAAAAATCTCTATTTTTCTTCAGGAAATACAGATAAAATCTTGTATCAGATGGATTTAAAAAAAGACAAGATCAGCAAGCTCAAATTAAAAGAAATAAATCCACAGCAAATTTTACCGTATAAAAATAAATTGTTTGTTACACACTGTGATCTAACCAGTGGAATGGGAAAAGCAATTTCATTGTTAAACCTACAAACAGGAGAAAGCAAAGTTTATAAATTCAAGCATAATGTAATTCAATGTCAAACAAAAGAGGACTATTTGTATATACTAAGTAATGATAGTATCTATAAATATAAATTTGATGGAGAAAAAATGCATTTAGAAGCAAGCAGTAAAATCGCTATCAAAGGATCTTGGAAGAATGGGTATATCAGCAGCTTTTTTCTGAGATAGTATGTTATCATAGATGATCGAATTTTTTGAAATGATTACGAGAAATAAGGATATGAGCGTGAAAGTGAATTCACACTCATATCCTTATTTTTGTTTTACAAATAAGAATTTAAAATATATGGAATAAAATGTAAAAACATATTGTAAATAAATGTATAATAATGTAAAATAAATCCATGTAAATAAAAGAAACATAAGGAGATACATATGACAGAAAAGCTAAAAAATAAAATCAATGATGAACAATTAAAGATCAGAGCGATTAGTGATGAAAAAATAACAGTAAAACTAACAAACAATTATGCATTTCAAAAAATATTTAAAAATACTAAAATTGTAAAAGGATTTCTAATGGCATTGCTGGATTTAAAAGAATATGAAATCAAAAAAATTGAAATTACAGATCCATTTACACTGGGAGAAAATGATGAAGAAAAAGAAGGAATTCTGGACATCAAATTGATTTTAAATCAAAACAGAAAGATTAACATTGAAATGCAAAACACCTATCAAGATGATTGGACAGAGAGAAGCCTTTTTTATAATTGTCGAATGTTTACAGATGGATTAAAAAAAGGACATCCTTATGGAGAAATTCCACCATGTATTCATGTTGGTATTTTAAATTTTAATCAAATGATAAGTCCGAATTATTACCATAAATTTAGTCTGATGGATGAAAAAACCAAAGAGATATATAGTAGAAAATTTCAATTTCATATGATAGAATTGAAGAAACTAAAGTACGTAAAAGAGAAACAAAAGAAAAAACCATTATATCGATGGGCAAAGTTGATAGCTGCACAGACATGGGAAGAATTGGAACAGGAATCAAAAGGTAATAAGTATATGGAAAGGGCGCTGGAAGAGATGATAAAGATCAGTCAGGATGAGAGGGAAAGATATTTGTATCTGAGAGAAGAGATGGCAGAGAGTGACAGAGCAAGTCAGATACAAAGTGCACAGAGGATTGGACGTAAGGAAGGAGAAATATTAAAATTAATTTCATTAGTTCAAAAGAAAATTTTGAAAAATAAAACTTTGCCACAGATTGCAGAAGAATCAGAAGAAGATACGATAGTAATTGAACCTATTTATACATTAATAAAAGAGAATCCAGAGGCAGAGAAAGAAGAAATCTACAAAATGTTGAATTTGTAAGGAGTTTAACAATCGTTTGTTGACACATAAAAATAACAACACCAGTCTTGACATCCAATCATCGTTTGCATATAATAAAACCAATAGAAATAGTAGGAAATACAAAAATACCAGCGGAAGCGCAGCATAACAAGAATAGAAATGCTAAGCATCCGCTTTTTTATTCTAAATAAAAGGAGAAAGAAATGTTAAATCAGTTTTCAAGAACAGAACTATTACTTGGAAAAGAAGCACTCGATAAATTAGCTGGCAGCAGAGTTGCTGTCTTTGGAATCGGTGGTGTTGGTGGATATGTATGCGAAGCCTTAGTACGAAGCGGTGTCGGTGAATTCGACCTTGTTGACGATGATAAAGTCTGCTTAACAAACCTAAACCGCCAGATCATCGCAACAAGAAAAACAATCGGAAAATACAAAGTAGAAGTGATGAGAGACCGTATTTTAGAGATCAACCCAGATGCGAAAGTCAACGTTCATAAATGTTTCTTCTTACCAGAGAATGCCGATGAATTTCCATTTGAGGAATATGACTACATCGTTGATGCCGTTGACACAGTGACAGCAAAGATCTCATTAGTTATGGCAGCAAAGGAAAAGAATGTACCGATCATCAGCAGTATGGGAGCTGGAAATAAATTAGATCCAAGCCAGTTTAAAGTGGCAGATATCTATAAGACAAAAGTATGTCCTCTTGCAAAGGTTATGCGAAGAGAGTTAAAGAAGAGAAGAGTTAAGAAATTAAAAGTTGTATATTCAGAAGAAATGCCGATCAAACCAAAAGATGATATGGCAAACAGCTGCAGAACAAACTGTATCTGCCCTCCAGGAGCACAGCACAAATGTACAGAAAAAAGAGCGATTCCAGGCAGTACAGCATTTGTACCATCTGTCGCAGGACTGATCATCGCAGGGGAAGTAGTGAAGGATTTATGCAAGGCGTAAAAAGTGTAACAAAACAAGCATTTATGAAATCCATACCGATCATGTGCAGCTATATATTTGTCAGTATGGCATATGGAATGATGATGGAGAATGCAGGATTTGCGTGGTATTATTCGCTTCTTACAAGCCTTACCGTGTATACAGGAGCTTTTCAGTTTGTCCTGATCACATTTTTAAGCAGCGGGGCATCGATCGTTACGATCGCAGTGACGGCATTGTTGATGAACAGCAGACAGAGTTTCTACAGCCTTTCATTTTTGGAGACATTCCGTAAGATGGGAAGAAAGAAACTTTATATGATCCATACGATGACAGATGAAACATATGCGGTAAACTGCACAATCGAAGACAAAGATGAAAACAGCAGAAAAGAGATGTTTCTCGTTGCATTCTTCAGCAGATGTTACTGGATGTTTGGAGCAGTGATGGGCGGTCTGATCGGGCAGTTGATCCCATTTGAATTAACAGGAATTGATTTTTGTATGACTGCATTATTTATCATCATTTTTATCGATCAATGGGAGAAAGCGGACAAGCATTTTCCAGCGGTTGCAGGAGTCTTGATCGCAGTGATCGCCTTGATGATCTTTGGACAGCGGGCATTTATGCTGCCAGCATTGGTGATCGTTTCAGGAGTTTTAATCTTTTGGAATAGTGAACAACAGGAAGTTTAGGCAGAAAGGGGAAGAGATATGAACGCAAAAATGGCGGTGGTCGCAATCTTAGTTTCCGCTGTGATCACATTTGGACTTAGAGTCCTCCCTTTTCTTGTATTTCAGGAAGGAAAAGAGCTTCCAGATCAGATAAAAAGATTAGGAATGGTGTTGCCATCTTCGATCATGGCAGTACTGATCGTGTACTGCTTAAAAGATGTCGGAGACAGCTTTATGGCAGATGGTTTATGGAAACTGATTGCAGCGGCAATTACCGCAGTCAGCTATAGATGGAAACATAATACGCTGATCAGCATTTTACTTGGAACAGTGAGTTATATGCTGTTCTTACATTTTTTTGGATAGAACTAATTTGAGATAGAATAAAACATAGGATGAGACAGGAGATATATATGGCAAGAGAAATAGAGACAAAATGTATTCATTTAGAAGAGGAAGAAAATTCGATCAACCACTATGGTGCGATCAGTTACCCAATCTATCAGTCAGCAACATACGCACATCCAGGAGTCGGACAAAGTACAGGTTATGATTACAGCCGCCTGCAGAATCCAACGAGAGAACATCTGGAGAAGACAGTTGCTTCTTTGGAAAATGGAATCGATGCATTGGCATTTTCCTCAGGAATGGCAGCAATCACGTTGATGATGGAATTATTCAAACCGGGTGATCATCTGATCGTGGATGCAGATTTGTATGGTGGCAGCATCCGTCTATTTAATCACGTATCTGAGAAAAACAGAATCGAATTTTCTAGTGTAGACTGCCACAATGAAAATGTTGCAGCATATATCAGAGAAAATACAAAAGCAGTTTATATCGAGACACCAACCAACCCAATGATGAACGTCACAGATATCAAAGCATTAGCTGAGATCACAAAGAAACATAACATTCTTCTGATCGTTGACAATACATTTTTATCTCCATATTTCCAGAATCCATTAGATCTCGGAGCAGATATTGTTGTACACAGCGGAACAAAATATCTTGGAGGCCACAACGATACACTGGCGGGATTCTTAGTTACAAACAGAGAAGATATCAGCGAAAGATTTCGCTTCCTGATCAAGACAACAGGAGCTGGATTAGCACCATTTGACTGTTTCCTGATCCAGAGAGGAATCAAAACCTTAGGAGTCCGCATGGACCGTGCACAGGAAAATGCGATCGAGATTGCAAAATGGTTAAAAGAACAGGACATCGTAAAGAAAGTTGTTTATCCAGGATTCAAAGAACATCCGGGATACGAGATCATGAAAAAGCAGGCAAGAGGATTTGGTGCAATGCTTACATTTGAACTTACGAAGAAAGAATATGCGATCAATATCCTTGAAAAAGTAAGAATGATCAAATACGCAGAAAGTCTTGGTGGGGTGGAAACACTGATCACATATCCAATGACACAGACACATGCAGATGTTCCAGAACATATCCGCAAACAAAACGGGATCACGGATTGTGTGTTAAGAATGTCTGTCGGAATTGAGAATGTCAAAGATTTATTAAATGAACTGGAAGAGGTATTTGCAGAAGTACGAGGTGAATAAAGTTTTAGGGAAATATACAAAGAGGAACCAGTTGTGAACAAGTTTCACATTTGGTTCCTTTTTTCACTTTTTAGCAATCCAATCGAATAAAAAGGCACAAAAAATGGCTTAAATACGTGCTTTACAAGCAAGCGTGATAAATCACACAAAATGTGAAAAATCATAAAGTAATGTGCACTGTTTCTAAAGACGTACAATCTATTGAGAAAAATTTACCATCCTGTTATGATTGGCTTGTAGTTAAGAAATACCGGTATTTAAAACAAGATAAATCAAAGAATTGTATGGATAAACTTTTGAAAAGGAGTGATTTGAAAAATGATGCAGAAGATTCAAAAATTTGGAGGTGCGATGTTTACACCAGTACTTCTGTTCGCATTTGCAGGTATCTCAGTAGGAATAGGTACTCTGTTTACAACACAGGCGATCATGGGAGGTCTGGCAGCACCAACAAGCATGTGGTACAAATGCTGGAACGTATTTCTACAAGGTGGATGGACAGTATTTAACCAGTTACCATTGTTATTCGCAGTATCATTGCCAATCGGAATGGCAAAGAAACAAAATGCAAGATGTTGCATGGAAGCATTAGTTTTATATATGACGTTCCATTATTTTGTAAACACGATCTTAACTCAGTGGGGTGGAGTATTCGGAGTTAACATGAATGCGGAAGTCGGTGGAACAAGCGGACTTGCAATGATCGCAAGTATCAAAACATTAGATATGGGTATGGTTGGAGCTTTAGCAGTATCCGGAATCGTAATTTATCTACATAACAGATTTTTTGATACAGAACTTCCTGAATGGCTTGGTTCATTCTCAGGATCAACATTCGTATTCATGATCGGATTCTTCGTAATGATCCCAGTTGCAGTATTAGCATGTGCCTTCTGGCCAAAAGTTCAGTTAGGAATCACAGCATTCCAGGGATTTGTAAAGAGTGCAGGAGCTATCGGAATCTTTGTATTCAACTTCCTTGAAAGAGCGTTGATTCCATTTGGATTACATCACTTATTATACTCACCATTCTACTATGATAACGTTGTTGTACCTGGTGGATTATATGCTTACTGGGCAAAATTATTACCACAGATCGCAGCATCCACAGCATCTTTAAAATCTTTCTGTCCAGAAGCAGGATTTACAGCAAGTGGATTTGCAAAAATGTTCGGATGTCTTGGAGCAGCATTAGCATTCTACAGCACAGCAAAACCAGAGAAAAAGAAAAAAGTATTTGCACTGTTATTACCTATCACATTAACAGCAATCGTATGTGGAGTTACAGAACCAATTGAATTTACATTCTTATTCGTAGCACCTATGTTATTCGTAGTTCATGCATTTTTAGCAGCAACACTGGCAACAACTATGTGGCTTGCAGGAATCGTTGGTATCAACTCAGGTGGTCTGATCGAAATCGCATCACTGAACTTGATTCCATTAATGAGAAACCACTGGCAGCAGTATTTATTAGAATTGGTTATTGGTCTGATCTTTACAGCTATCTGGTTTGTAGTGTTCAGATTCCTGATCTTAAAATTTGATTTCAAAACACCAGGACGTGAAGACGAAGCAGAGATTGAATTTGGATCAAAAGAAAAATTCAGAAACAAACAGGCAGAAAAAGGTGGAAAAGCAGGAGATCCTAAGCTTGAGTTATGCGAACTGATCCTTGAAGGACTCGGAGGAAAAGACAATATCGTTGATGTAACAAACTGTGCAACCAGATTACGTGTCAACGTAAAAGATGAAACATTATGTAAAGACGATCCTTATTTCAAAGCAATCGGAACACATGGATGTTCTATCAATGGAAAAGCATACCAGGTTATCATTGGATTAAAAGTTCCTAGTATCAGAGAAGTATTTGAAACATTATTATAATCAATAGTATAAATTCGGAGGAAAGAAGAAATGGCAAAGAAAAAATATTCAATCACAGTCGCAGGTGGTGGAAGTACATTTACACCAGGTATCGTATTGATGCTTCTAGATCATATGGACAGATTCCCAATTCGTTCCATCAAGTTTTATGATAACGATGCAGAGAGACAGGAAACAGTTGCAAAAGCATGTGAGATCTATTTAAAAGAAAATGCACCAGAAGTAGCATTTGATTATACAACAGACCCAGAAACAGCGTTCACAGACATCGACTTCGTATTAGCACATATCCGTGTAGGAAAATACGCAATGCGTGAAAAAGACGAGAAGATCCCTCTAAAATACGGAGTACTCGGACAGGAAACATGTGGACCAGGAGGAATCGCTTACGGAATGCGTTCCATCGGTGGAGTTATTGAGATCCTTGATTACATGGAAAAATATTCACCAAATGCATGGATGTTAAACTACTCAAACCCAGCAGCGATCGTTGCAGAAGCAACAAGAAGATTAAGACCAGATTCCAAGATCTTAAATATCTGTGATATGCCGATCGACTTAATGGAAAAGATGGCAAACATGGTCGGATTAAAATCCAGAAAAGAAATGCAGTACGGATACTATGGATTAAACCACTTCGGATGGTGGAACAAGATCTATGATTCTGAAGGAAATGACTTAATGCCAGAGATCAAGAAACATATGGCAGCAAACGGATATGCAGATGCATTATCAGATTCTAACCAGCATGTAGACGAAAGCTGGGTACATACATTCCAGAAAGCAAGAGATGTATATGCAGTTGATCCAGAAACAATTCCAAATACATACTTAAAATACTACCTGTTCCCAGATTATGTTGTAGAGACATCAAATCCAGAATACACAAGAGCGAACGAAGTTATGGATGGAAGAGAGAAGTTCATCTTCGGAGAATGCAGAAAGATCATCGAAAAAGGAACAGCAGTCGGAAGTGCATTCGAACCAGATGCTCATGCAACATATATCGTAGACTTAGCATGTGCGATCGCAGAAAATACACAGGAAAGATTCTTACTGATCGTACCAAACGAAGGTGCAGTTGAGAACTTTGACCGTACAGCCATGGTAGAGATCCCATGTATCGTAGGAAGCAACGGATATGAAAAGATCTGCCAGGGAGCGATCCCACAGTTCCAGAAAGGATTAATGGAACAGCAGGTAAGCGTAGAAAAACTGACAGTTGAAGCATGGATCGAAGGAAGCTATCAGAAATTATGGCAGGCACTGACATTATCTAAGACAGTACCAAGTGCGAAAGTAGCAAAACAGATCTTAGATGACCTGATCGAGGCTAACAAAGATTACTGGCCAGAATTAAAATAAGAAACCAAAACATATGCATGGGAAGAAAGGTGAAGAAAGATGTTATTTTTTAAGAAGAAAAAGAAAGATGATGCAATTGAGATCAAAGCGTATTTTGAAGGAACCGTCCTTCCATTAGAGAAAGTAAATGACCCTATGTTCTCTGACAAACTAATGGGAGATGGAGTAGCCATCGAGCCAGATGCGGGAAATCTATATGCTCCAGTGGATGGAAAAGTAGCGTCAATCTTTGATACAAAACATGCCATAGGATTTGTATTAGACAATGGAGCCGAAGTTCTCATGCATATCGGAATGGATACGGTAGAATTAAATGGAGAAGGATTTGATCTTGATATTTCCGTAGGAGATGAAGTTCACGCAGGTGAACTAATGGGATCCATTGATCTGGATTTTGTGAAATCCAAAGGAAAAGAAACGGTTACACCGATCGTTTTGACAGCAATGGATGAGTATAAGATTGAATTTGTAAAGACAGAAGGTCATGTAAACATTGGAGATGTTTTATACAAGATTTCTAAATAGTTATATGAATTAAAGTTTAAAGAAGAGGGACTTTGCGAGAGCAAGGTCCCTTTTTAAAAGAAAGGATATAAAAATGAAAAGATACTTTATGGCATTTATTGGAGTTGTATTGATAGGATTCAGTGTGGCTGTGTTGAATTTATCAGGATTTGGGGTGGATCCATTCAGTTGCATGAATATGTCAGTGAGTGCACATCTGCCATTTTCGTTTGGTGTGTGGCAGATTTTTGTAAATGCAGTGATCCTTATGCTGCTTATAATTCATGTTATAAAAGAAAAAAAGAAAATAGGTGCGGTATTTGGATTTGGAACGTTATGGAATATGACAGGAGTAGGCTTACTTGTAGATTTTTTTACAACGAAGTATCATATATTTTTTCAAAATCCTCAAAATCTTGGAATTAGAATTCTATTTCTCGTTATAGCAATTTTAGGTATCTGTCTTGGATGCTCCATCTATATGACACCGGAACTTGGAAGTGCGCCATATGATGCATTAGGCGTACAAATTCATGAAATAAGTAAAGTCCCTTTTAAATTATGCAGGATTACAACAGACCTTATATGTGTTATAATAGCTCTTATATTCGGTGGTAATATAGGAATAGGCACAGTGATCACAGCTTTTGGAACAGGGCCATTTGTACAGTTTTTCAATGAACATGTTTCAAAGCCGTGGTTGCACCATAAGAGAAGAGGAAAATATGCGACTAGAAGAACTACTCAATCAGTATAGTGATAGATTAAGTGAAAATGATCTATACATATGGGACTATGTGGAGAAACACAAAAAACAATGTGAAAATATGACGATCGAAGAACTTGCAAGAAAATGTAATGTATCCAGAACGACAGTACTTCGATTTACAAAAAAGCTGTCTTTAAAAGGCTTTGGTGAGTTCAAAGTACATCTTAAGATGGAAAATGATGACAAGAAACAAGATACAAGCAAAGCTGTAAAAGTTTGTCTCGCATATGAAGAAATGATGCAGGATATGGTGCAGCAGGATTTTAGAGAGATCAGTAAGCTGGTCTATCAGGCAAAACGAATTTTTGTATATGGAACAGGTATGGTACAAAAGATCGTTGCAAAGGAATTTAAACGATTGTTTTATTTTACAGATAAGCGTTTTTATGATTTTAGTGGAGTAACAGAATATGAGACGGTAGTAAAGTATATAGATAGTGATGATCTTGTTTTGATCATTTCTGTGTCAGGAGAAGCAGATTCTACGATAGATTTTGCCAAGAAAGTAAGGATCAAAGGAACACCGATCATTTCGATCACAAAACAAAAGAAGAATCCATTGGCAGAGATCAGCAATTATAATTTATACATATCAACAACAATTGTAGAACAAAACATGTATAAAGGGCGTTATGAATCCATGACATCTTATTATATTCTGGCGGAAATGCTGTTTTTGCGTTATTTGGAATATTTAGAGGAAAGGAGCCAGTCTGATGAGAGCTAGGAATATGGAAGAATTGATACAGAAGAAATTTGACATGTTAAATGAAAATGATCTTCAAATATGGGCATATATCGTGCGTCATAAAGAACAATGTAAACAGATTTCGATCCAGCAGCTGGCGGTTTTTTGTCATGTATCACATACCACGATCCTGCGATTTGCAAAGAAGCTGGGGTTTTCTGGATATAGTGAGATGCGATCTTTCCTGAAATGGGAAGATAAAGCAGAAATCCTATACGAAGAAAAAGATATGGATCGAAATGCAAACAGTTTTATAGCAAATATCCGGCGTTTTGAGGATATGGATATGGATAAGGTTTGCCAGATGATAGAATCTGCAAGCAGGATCTATACACAAGGTTCAGGATCGACACAGAAATTAGCGGCACAGCATCTGAAAGAAAAGTTTTTGTATCAAGGCATTTTTATCAATACGATAGAAGGAGCAAGTGAATATGAGCTTCTTTCAGAGAAATTTACCGAAGATGATCTTGTGATCTTCTACAGCCTTTCAGGGCAAAATGAAAAACAGATCCGCAAAATGAGGAGTGCAAAAGAGAGGGGAGCAAAGATCATAGGAATCGCAATGCATGGCAAGGGTGAATTTTATGATCTTGCAGATGAAGTTTTGACATTTCAGTCAGAAGAAATACATACGATCGGGTATGGATTCCTATATTATCCGACATTACATTTTCACATTGTCAACGAATTTCTGACATTAAAATACATGGAACATCAATTGAAAAAACAAGAAACGATAACAGAAAACAACGAAGAAAAACATTGATAAACCGCATAAATAAGCCATTTGTGAAAAATCACATGTTTTGTGAAATGCAACAACATTGATGATACGTTCCTGAATGAGGCGAAACTATTGTATCAGGATAAATACGATAGTATGATGAACTCAACAAAGAAAAACAAACAACATTCAGGAGGAATGAAAAATGGCAAAGAAAAAATATTCAATTACAGTTGCAGGTGGTGGAAGTACATTTACACCAGGTATCGTATTGATGCTCTTAGATCATATGGACAGATTCCCAATTCGTTCCATCAAGTTTTATGATAACGATGCAGAGAGACAGGAAACAGTTGCAAAAGCATGTGAGATCTATTTAAAAGAAAATGCACCAGAAGTAGCATTTGATTATACAACAGACCCAGAAACAGCGTTCACAGACATCGACTTCGTATTAGCACATATCCGTGTAGGAAAATACGCAATGCGTGAAAAAGACGAGAAGATCCCTCTAAAATACGGAGTACTCGGACAGGAAACATGTGGACCAGGAGGAATCGCTTACGGAATGCGTTCCATCGGTGGAGTTATTGAGATCCTTGATTACATGGAAAAATATTCACCAAATGCATGGATGTTAAACTACTCAAACCCAGCAGCGATCGTTGCAGAAGCAACAAGAAGATTAAGACCAGATTCCAAGATCTTAAATATCTGTGATATGCCGATCGACTTAATGGAAAAGATGGCAAACATGGTCGGATTAAAATCCAGAAAAGAAATGCAGTACGGATACTATGGATTAAACCACTTCGGATGGTGGAACAAGATCTATGATTCTGAAGGAAATGACTTAATGCCAGAGATCAAGAAACATATGGCAGCAAACGGATATGCAGATGCATTATCAGATTCTAACCAGCATGTAGACGAAAGCTGGGTACATACATTCCAGAAAGCAAGAGATGTATATGCAGTTGATCCAGAAACAATTCCAAATACATACTTAAAATACTACCTGTTCCCAGATTATGTTGTAGAGACATCAAATCCAGAATACACAAGAGCGAACGAAGTTATGGATGGAAGAGAGAAGTTCATCTTCGGAGAATGCAGAAAGATCATCGAAAAAGGAACAGCAGTCGGAAGTGCATTCGAACCAGATGCTCATGCAACATATATCGTAGACTTAGCATGTGCGATCGCAGAAAATACACAGGAAAGATTCTTACTGATCGTACCAAACGAAGGTGCAGTTGAGAACTTTGACCGTACAGCCATGGTAGAGATCCCATGTATCGTAGGAAGCAACGGATATGAAAAGATCTGCCAGGGAGCGATCCCACAGTTCCAGAAAGGATTAATGGAACAGCAGGTAAGCGTAGAAAAACTGACAGTAGAAGCATGGATCGAAGGAAGCTATCAGAAGTTATGGCAGGCACTGACATTATCTAAGACAGTACCAAGTGCAAAAGTAGCAAAACAGATCTTAGATGACCTGATTGAAGCGAACAAAGGTTATTGGCCAGAATTAAAGTAATAAAGATTTTGCAGTACAGGAGGAAAGAATCATGATGAAAACGATTCAGAAGAATGTAACAGTAAATTCTTCAATTGAGCGCATATTTACGATCATTAAAGTATTATTGGCAGTAAGTCCATTTATGGCATTAGGTTATCTTACAGCCAAAGGAACTGCAGGTGCTAATCTACAGACGATCCTAAGTCAGAATCCACATTATACCGTTATGTTCTTAGTTGCCATGGTTAATCCATTTATCGCATACTTGTTAGGCTTTTTACAACAGCATTTGAATAAAGCTGATTATGGATATGCGGTTGTGAATATGGCATTGATGATCGTTGCAGAAGTAATGCTTCAGAACTTCTTATATGTAGCCGCATTAGCTTTCCTTCTATATAAAACGGTTAAAACATATCAGATTCCAGTGAAAGACTCTGTAGAAAAAAGCCTAAAAAATCATTTTCTGAGAGATATTTCAGGAAGTATCGTAGTTCTAATTTTTGCTGGAATTTGTATGTTTGCGATGTTACAATTAAAATAATTGTTATCTGACTTTTAAATATGTAAAATTCATAAGTCCCAGAAAAAAGCGTAAAGTTTTGTTCTGGGACTTATTTGTTTTGAAAGAATATGTTAAATTGGTAGAAAAGATAGAAAATAATATTCATGGAGACAGAAATCAAGGGAGAAATGTTATGAAAAATATAAAAGTTATAATGTGTGATATTGATGGAACACTGTTAAATAGCAAGGGAATCGTTACCACCAAAACAATTGATGCGATAAAGAAAGTTCGAGAACAAGGAATCTTGTTTGGAATATCAACAGGAAGAGACGTTCCAAGTGTAAAAAGGTTGTTTGGAAAATGGGGAATTGGCGGGCTTGTTGATATGGTCGTTGGAAGCAACGGAGGTGAGATTTATGATTACAAAACCGATTATTATGAAGAAAATTTTGCCCTTCCAGGAAACCTGATCGCAAATATCATGGAGCACTATAAAGATATGGATGTGAATTTTGCAATTCATGGGGATGGAGTTTTGTATACTCCGAAAGAAGATGAACTTATTAAAATTTTATCTAAAGGTGATCAGCTTCCATATGAAGTCATTGATTTTGACGAGTATTTAAAAGAAGATCGTTTAAAACTTCTTATTGTTTGCAAACCAGAAACTATGCCGGCAGTTATTGAGAGAGCAAAAACCTTTAAAAATGAACGTTTCAAATGTGCAAGTCTTCAAACGACGCAACACCTGTTTGAATTTATGGATCCTAGAATCTCAAAATCCTTTGGATTACAAAAACTGATGGAGATGCATGGATTTACAATGGAAAATCTCTGCACATTTGGAGATGCAGATAATGATTATGATATGACTTTGCATGCAGGAGTCGGAGTCGTCATGGCAAATGGAAGTGAAAAAACAAAAAGTGTTGCAGATTATATTACCAAAGATAATGATCACGATGGAATTGGAGTGTTTCTGCAAGAACATTTGATCTCCAGATCATAAGAATCTGTGGATTAAAAATATAAAGAGAACTTATAGCAAATCAAAAGAAAAACCTATAACAGAAATAATGCAAAAGATGTTGACAATAAAGATATGTGGTTGTATAATCTAAAACATAGAAAACCTAGTAGAAAAATAGGAAATAAAACGGAATAAAAACAACAACTTTTTATGGAGGTTTAGAATTATGAGTAAGATTACAGCAAGCGCATTAGAATTAATCGGAGGAACACCACTTCTTAAAGCAGATAGATATGCAGACAAAGCAGGAGTGAAAGACGCAACGATCCTTACAAAACTTGAGTACTTAAATCCAGCAGGATCTGTCAAAGACCGTATCGCATTGGCAATGATCGAAGATGCAGAGAAGAAAGGTCAGTTAAAACCAGGATCAACGATCATCGAACCAACAAGTGGTAACACAGGAATCGGTCTTGCAGCAGTTGCAACAGCAAAAGGATACAGAGCGATCCTTACACTGCCTGACACAATGAGTGTTGAAAGAAGAAACTTATTAAAAGCCTATGGTGCTGAATTAGTATTAACAGAAGGTGCCAAAGGAATGAAAGGTGCTATCGCCAAAGCTGATGAACTTGCAAAAGAGATTGACGGAGCAGTCATCTTAGGACAGTTCGTAAACCCAGCAAACCCAGCTGTACACAAAGCAACAACAGGACCAGAGATCTGGGATCAGACAGACGGTAAAGTAGACATCTTCGTAGCAGGTGTTGGTACAGGAGGAACATTAACAGGTGTTGGTGAATACTTGAAAGAACAGAACCCAGATGTTAAAATAGTAGCAGTTGAACCTGCAACATCTCCAGTATTATCAACAGGAACAGCTGGAGCACATAAGATTCAGGGAATCGGTGCTGGATTCGTACCTGACACACTGAATACAAAGATTTATGATGAAGTTATCACAATCGAGAATGAAGATGCATTTACAGAAGGAAGAGCATTCGCACACAGCGAAGGAATCTTAGTTGGTATTTCTTCAGGAGCAGCATTAAAAGCAGCTACGATCCTTGCAGAGAGACCAGAGAACAAAGGAAAGACAATTGTAGCATTACTTCCAGATTCAGGAGACAGATACTTATCTACAGCATTATTCGCTGAAGACTAGAATAAGAGGAAAGAATATGGAAATCACGGTACAGCAAGTAGAATTACTGTCCGATGATGATTATATCTACCTAGATGTAAGAGGTGAGATCGCATACCAGCATGGACATATACCGAAGGCTTACGAATGGGCTGGTGATTTCTCTCACATCGAGGAACTTCCAAAGGATAAGAGGCTGATCGTATATTGCAACTATGGAGAGAAAAGCGCCCCAATTGCCGAACAGTTAAGACAAGAAGGGTATGAAGCTTTGAACTTATCCGGCGGTTACCGAGAATGGTTATTACATGTGACATCCCAAAAAGAACAGATGCAGGACGTTTCAAAGGACGGACTGCATCTGTTTTCGTCTACAGAAGAATTAACACCAGACGAGGTTAAACGATATGATCGTCAGATCATCCTGCCACAGGTAGGAAGTGACGGACAAAAGAAATTAAAGAAATCAAAAGTTCTGATCATCGGAGCTGGCGGCTTAGGTGCACCAGCGGCTTTATATCTTGCGGGAGCAGGCGTTGGAACGATCGGAATTGTGGATGCAGATGATGTCAGCGTGTCAAACTTACAGAGACAGATCATTCACACAAGCAAAAGGGAAGGAACAAATAAGGCAGAATCAGCAAAGAAATCAATGCTTGAATTAAATGAGCATATCAAGGTAAACACCTATCCAGAATATTTATATGCGGATAACGCAGAAGAATTGTTCAAAGAATACGATTTTATCATTGATGCTGTGGATAACTTTGAGACAAAGTTCCTGATCAATGATACATGTGTGTTGTTAAAGAAACCATTTTGTCATGCAGGAATCTTACAGTTCCAGGGTCAGGTTATGACCTATGTTCCAGAAGAAGACCAGCCATGTTACAGATGTATCTTTGAGGAGATACCAGAAAGCGGTTCTGTGCCAAACTGCAGTCAGGCAGGGATCATTGGTGCAGTCGCAGGAATCATTGGATGTATTCAGGCATTAGAAGCGATCAAGTATCTGTTAGGAATCGGGGAATTGCTGACAGGCAAGATGCTTGTGATGGATGGCTTAACGATGAATACAAGAGTAGTTAAATTTCCATCGAAGAATAAGAACTGCCGTGTCTGTGGAGAACATGCGGATATTACGAGCGTGAAAGAAAATAGGATGGAATATGTCGGGGCCGCTTGTCCGGTGCAATAATATTAATAGAAAAATATAAGGGGTAGAAGATAGAATTCTGCCCCCTTATATTTTATACAAAAGGAGAACTAGAAAATAAACAGAAGTTCTTCTTTTTTAATTAAAAATTACCACATTTCAAAAAAGAATTTTTACCGTATTTTTTTTGCAATAGATAAAATGTACCACATTAAAAAGCCTGTTCTTGATAAGTTGGAAGAATCGTTTCGTGCTATACTAAATTCAAGTTAAACAACAGGAGGTGCAAAAAAGAAAGTCATTAAATTTGAAAGGATAAACAATATGAAACGTTCAAAAGACAAATTTTATATGAAACAGATTTTTGATTGTATTTCAGATGGAGAGATCATTGCAACTGGAAAGATTGCCAAAGAAATCGGATTGTCTGAGAAATCAGTTAGAAATCGCTTAAATGAATTGAGTGACTTCCTATTAGAAAATAAGCTTGGAGAAATACAGCGGAAACCACGAGTTGGAATTTGGCTAGAAGCAAATGAAAATCAAAAAGAAGAAATACAGAAAATATTATCAGATGAAAATCTGCAAGTAGGAAATTATGATCCAAGAGATAGAGTAAATGAGATATTAAAGGTATTTTTTAATTTGCGTCCATGGCAGACAATGACAACACAGAAACTAGCTGAGAAGTTATTCTTAAGTGTTCCAACAATGCTGAAAGTATTAAAGGAATGCGAAGAATGGCTGGAAGTATACCACATTTCTCTTGTGAATGAAAGAGGAAAGGGATATCGGCTCAAAAGTGAAGAAAATGAATACAGGGTTGCATTAAAGAATCTGATCATGATGAAGAAACCAGGAGAAGAGATCAAAGAGAATATAGATTATTTCTTTTCTAACATTGATGTTTCTGCGATCAGAAAATGTATCATTCAAACAGAAAACGAATGGGATTACCATTTCACAGATGAATCATTTTATGAGATCTTAATTTATTGTTGCATTGCGTATAAGAGAAAAGAGCTTGCATTACCATTAGTCAGCGATTATTTTCCAGAGGAATTAAAAATCCTTAAGAAATATAATGAATATGCATTTACGGTAGCAATCTTTGAAAAATTAGAAGAAGTATTTCATGTACATTTTTTGATAGAAGATGTTTTGTTTTTATCAATTCAGATTTTGTGTTCAAAGTTTATTGGAATATCAGATGTAGATGTGACATTAAGTCAGGTAAAGAAATATGACAATAAATTGGTTGATTTTGTAGATCGCATGTTAAAGGTAATCAGAGATATTTTAGATGTTGATCTCACTTCAGATGAGAAAGTAAAAGAAAGCCTGATCATTCATTTAAGACCAACAATTTTCAGACTTCGTTATGGAACGCCACAAAAAAATGCATTGATTGATTTTATAAAAAAAGAATATAAGAATGTATTTCGTGCAAGCTGGGCGATCAGTATTTTGTTTGAAGAATATTATGGACTTCAGATTACAGAAGATGAAATTGGATATATCGTGTTATATATTCAGGCAGCGATCGAAAGAAAAAAACATCAGTACCGCACGGTAATGGTTTCTAATTTTAACATGGGTCATACACAATTAGTAAAAGAAAAGATTAAGAAATCTGTGCCAGAGATTGATGAAATTAAATTTGTAAGTATTCATGACTTTAAGATTGCGGATTATGAAGATTATGACATTATCATTTCGACAGAAGAGAGAAAAGAAAAAGATAAGAGAATTGTAGTCATTCCAAATATCTTAAATGAAACAGGAATTTCTACTTTGAGGGCACATTTAGACAATATGAATTCTATAATGATAGAAAATGCAACACCATTTTCACCAGAATGTTTTATTTTATTTTCACCGGAATTTATATTTACTGATCTGGAAGTCAAAACAAAAGAAGAATGTTTAAAAATAATGAGCCAGGCAATGGAAGAAAAGCATGTTGTTACAGAAGATTTTTATGATTCAGTTATGGATCGTGAGAGTAAAACAACAACAACGATTGGAAATGGGGTCAGTCTTCCGCATGGTTCACCGACAGCGGTTAATGAATCAAAAGTTGGGATAGCAATCTTAAAAAATCCGATCATGTGGGACAATGAACAGGTTCAGGTCGTATTTTTACTGGCGTTCCGTTTAAGTACCAGAGATGAGATCAGCAGGATTCAGATGTTTTATAAAGAATATGTAACATTGATCGATTCAGAGGAAAAATTAGAGAAATTAAAGAGTATGAAATCAAACATTGAGTTATATAAGTATCTGATTCAATAAGTAAAAAGAAAAGTTAAAAGGAGAATTAAAAATGGATATTAAAAGTGTATTAGATGAAAGAGTTATCGACTTAAATATGACAGCAAAGAATAAGAAAGAAGCGATCGAGCATCTTGCAGGAAAATTAAAAGATGCCGGATATATTGCGGATGTTGATTCTTATATAGAAGATATTTATTTGAGAGAATCACAGGGACAGACAGGAATTGGACACTATGTGGCAATTCCTCATGGGAAAAGTGATTCTGTAACACAGGTAGGAATTGCGATTGGTAAAGTTCAGGATGAGATCGAATGGGAGACACTGGATGGAAATGGTGTAAAACTGATCTTTTTATTCGCAGTTGGAAATGATAATGAGAATGCAAAAACTCATTTAAGATTATTGGCTGAAGTAGCAAGAACCTTAGGTAATGACGATGCAGTAGAAGCTCTGTTGAATGCTAGCACAGTAGAAGATCTAAAAGCTGTATTTGCATAAATAAGTTTCCTAACACTCTATATAATTCTTAGGATCCCTGTTCCAATAGGAGCAGGGATCTTTTGCACTTCTATATGTTAAAAATAAATAAAAAATTACCGCATTTAAATACTTCCCTTGTGGAATGTGAAACAAAAAAACTACCCTAATTAAAATGCCCATATTGAAAAAATGTCATAATTAAATGGAAAAAATGCCACATTAAAAAGCCCTCTCTTAATGAACACAGTAAGGAAAGCTGGTGTATGATTAGAACATAAAGAAAGAGGTAATAAACAACCAAAAGAAAAATAAGAAAGGAGTTGTAAGTTATGAAAATCGTATCTGTATGTGCATGTACATCAGGAATCGCGCACACTTACATCGCAAAAGAAAAATTAATCCGTGCAGCTGAAAGCATGGGACACACAATCAAAGTGGAAACACAGGGAACAATCGGAACAGAGGATGAATTAACAGCAGAAGAAATCAAAGAAGCAGATGTTGTAATCCTTGCAGTCGATATTGCTATTACAGGAACAGAAAGATTTGAAGGAAAACCTACGATCAAAGTTCCTACAAATGTTTGTGTAAAAGCGCCTAAGAAACTGATCGAAAAGATCGAAAATGAATTAGGTAAATAAGAGAGAAACAAAAAACTATACTTAAAGGAGAAGAGAACAATGAAAAAACTTGGAGCGGAATTAAAACGTCACGCATTGACGGCCATTTCCTACATGTTACCTTTAGTCGTAGCATCAGGATTACTGATCGCGATCGGTAACTTAATGGGAGGAGAAAACGTAACTGAATTATCTAAGATGACACTTCCTAGTGCATTAACAACACTTGGTGTTATGGGTATGGGATTGTTACCATCCTTTATCGCAGGATATATCGCTTACTCAATCGCTGACAGACCTGGTATTGCACCTGGTTTCTTAATGGGTCAGATCGCATCATTCTTAGGAGCTGGATTCTTAGGTGGAATGGTCGGTGGTTACTTAGTAGGTTACATCGCATTATTCATTAAGAATAATCTGAAAGTACCTAAATGGGCAGAAGCATTAATGCCAATGATGATCGTACCAACATTATCAGCAATCATCGCTGGACTTATCATGTTCTTCGTAGTAGGAACACCAATTACAATGGCAACAAAAGCCTTAACAAACTTTATTACAGGACTTGACCAGTCTTCAAAAGCAGTTTATGGATTTATCATCGGAGCTCTTGGATGTATCGACTTCGGTGGACCAATCAGTAAAGTACCTAACTTAATCTGTGATGGATTACTATTAGAAGGAATCACAGGACCAGAAGCGATCAAAGTATTAGCAGCTATGGTTCCACCACTTGGAATTACATTCTCATTAGTATTATCAAAATTACTGAAAAAGAACATTTATACAGCACAGGAAAAAGAAAATATTAAAGTTGCGTTCCCAATGGGTCTTTGCATGATCTCTGAAGGAGTTATTCCAATCGCTATGAATGATATCATTCGTACAGTTATCTGTACAGCAACAGGATGTGGTGTTACAGGAGCGATCAGTTTCAGTCTTGATGTAGGAAGTAAAGTACCATCAGGTGGTGTATTTGTAATCCCAGCAATGTCAAATCCACTTGCAGCACTTATCGCACTGTTAGCAGGAACAGCAGTTACAGGTGTTTTACTTGTACTGATCAAGAAAAAGAAAACAGAAGAAGACGAACCAATGGTTGACGAAAAAGAAGAAGATCTTGATTTATCAGGATTCACTATTTCATAAAATCAGAAAGGACAGATAAGCTATGTATGTATCAATGAAGGGAATGTTAAAACGTGCGAATGAAGGCAATTATGCAGTCATGGCAATCAACTGCTTTAACATTGAGACAGCAAGAGCGGTGATCAATGCAGCTCAGTCATTAAGAGCACCGATCATCATCAATATCGTACAGGAACATATGGTAAATCATTGTGACAGCAATTTGATCGCACCGATCGTCAAGAAACTGGCACAAAGAGCAAGTGTTGAAGTAGCTTTAAATTTCGACCATGGGGAAGAAATCGGATTGTTAAAGAAAGCATTAGTTGATGGATATTCCAGTGTTATGGTAGATGCTTCCAGATACAACTTGGAAGGTAATATCCGAATGACAAGAGAAATCGTGGAATTTGCGAAACAGTTCGATGCAAGTGTCGAAGGAGAGATCGGATGTATGGGTGCTAGTGAAGGCGATAATTATACAGACGATGATATGAAAACTAATCCTGACGAGGCATTACGATTTGCAAAAGAAACTGGAATTGATGCATTAGCAATTTCTTTTGGAAGTTCTCATGGAAACTATCCAGAAGGATATGTACCAGAATTTGATTTTGAGAGACTAAAAGAAATCAAAGAAAAAACAAAGATGCCACTGGTACTGCATGGGGGAAGCGGTTCTGGTGATGAAAATATTAAAAGATGTGTTGAATTTGGAATCAATAAGATCAATGTAGGATGTGATTTTATGAATGCCAATGTAGACAGCATTAAACAGCATCTTAAAAAAGATCCAGACATCAATTATTGGGTAATGATGCATCAGGTGGAGATTGATAGCCAGGAATTAGTAAAAAAATATATCCACCTGTCTGGATCAGAAGGAAAATCATTATAAGATATCAACATCAAAAAGGAGAAATAGAACTATGTTAATGAACATGAAAGAACTTTTAAAAGTAGCAGATGAAAAAGGATTTGCAGTACCAGCATTCAATATCGGTAGTGATCAGTTATTAAAAGCTGTTATGCAGCAGGTAAAAGAAATGAAGAGCCCAGTCATCTTAGAGATGTCTCCAGACGAATTTAACTTTGTTGAAAACAGTTTAATACAGAGCATGATTTATGAAGCATCTAAAACAGATGTACCAGTTGTTATTCATTTAGATCATGGTGATAAATATGAAACAGTTGTAAGAGCAATTCAGGCAGGATTTACATCTGTTATGATCGACGCTTCTAAACTACCATATGAAGAAAATATTGCGATCACTCAGAAAGTATGTGAAGTTGCACATCTTGCAAACGTATCTGTAGAAAGTGAACTTGGAACAATCGGAACAACAGGAAACTCTATCGAAGGTGGAACAACAGGAATTATCTATACAGATCCTGATCAGGCAAAAGATTTTGTTGAAAAAACAGGAATTGATACATTAGCAGTAGCAATCGGAACAGCTCACGGAATCTACCCAAGCGATATGAAACCAGAACTCCGTCTTGACATCTTACAGATATTAAAAGATACTCTTGATATTCCATTAGTATTACACGGTGGATCAAGCAACAAAGATGAAGAAATCGCAAAAGCAGTTAAAATCGGTATTTCTAAGATTAACATTTCAAGTGATATCAAGGTTGCATTCTATGATAAATGTAGAGAAGTATTGAATGCTCATCCAGAATACAGAGAGCCTCTTGAAATCTATCCAGAACCAATCAAAGCTTGTAGAGAAGTTATTGCTCACAAAGTTAACTTATTTGATTCTGCAGACAAAGTTAAATATTACTACGAATAAGATATTTACAAACAACAACATAAAGAGGGGACAGCTTCGGTTGTCCCCCTTTTCGTTTATATAGGAAGGAAAGAAAATCATGAAATATGCAGTAGGAATTGATGTTGGGGGAACAAATACAAGAGTTGCGCTGATCAACGAGAAATATGAGATCAAAGAAAGAGTTCAGTTTGGATCAGATCCAAAAAATCCTATAAAAACATTAAACCAGATCAATGATGTGATCAAAGGGTTTGGAGAAAAAATCGAAGGGATTGGAATTTCTTGTCCAGGGCCATTAGACTTGATCAATGGGATTATTTTAACACCACCAAACCTTCCAGGGTGGCATAATTTTGAACTGACAAAAGAATTAGAAAAGATTACAGGTATTTCTGTGCAGTTAGAAAATGATGCGAACCTTGCAGGACTTGCAGAAACTGTGATCGGGGCTGGAAAAGGAAAGAAGATCGTAGAATTTCTGACCATTTCAACAGGAGTTGGTGCAGGATTATGTATTGATGGACAAATCTATCGTGGAGCAAAAGGATTTGCACAAGAAGTAGCAAACTGCATTTTATGGAAAAATGGTCCATCACAGGGAGATTTAAAGAAAGGTTCCATTGAATCAATTGCCAGTGGAACAGCCATCACAAAGAGGGCAAATGATGCAGGGTTAGAAGCTGCCCATGCAGGAGAAGTGTATCAACTTGCACAGGAAGGAAATGAAACTGCGGCAATGATCATGGAAGATGCTTATGAATATCTGTCAAGTTTCATTGCAACACTTTATGGTGTACTTGATCCAGAGCTATTTGTCCTAAGTGGAAGTGTTGCGTTAAAGATTCCTGGATTTATCGAAGAGATTGAAAAACGCGCAAAAGAGAAAGTATATGATGCACTAAAAAGCAATGTGAAGATTGTGCCAGCGGCGTTGGGAGAAGATTGCGGTTTGATTGGAGCTGCATGTTTGGTTTTTGATAATTAGATATAGTTTTTGGGTAGAAGTAATAAATTATTTGAGATAATAAAATAGCAATGTTAAAATAATAAGGAACACTGAAATAAATCAAAAATAAAGAGGTGCTACCTATGACACTTAAAAATATGATTGAATTAGCAGATGGATTAACACCAATTGAAACAGAAATAGGATATTATATTCTAAAAAATCAAGAAGATATCTTAGATATGTCGGTTATTGAATTAGCAGAAAAAACATTTGTGTCAAAATCAGCCATTCATCGATTTTGCAAAAAGATTGGGTTAAAAGGATTCAATGAATTGAAAGTCATATTGGCAAAAGATATCTCAGAAATGAAATCAGATATTGAGATGATCGATGTAAATTATCCATTTGAACGAAAAGATGGACCACAGATGATCGCAAAGAAACTGAGTAAGTTATATGAAACAGCAATCTATGATACCTATGATTATATGGATTTTATAGAATTGCATAAAGTGGCACAATTATTACATAAAGCGGAAGTTATAGACATTTATACCCATTCACATAACATGAATGTTGCAGAAAATTTTCAGGATAAGATGTTAACAGCAGGCAAAAGTAGTGTAGAATGTCCACATGGATTTTATAAACAAAGACTGACAGCATTAGCAAGTAATCCGAAACATGCAGCGATCATTCTCTCATATTCTGGAAAAGCAACCTTTGTAAAGCCAATTTTAAAGGTGCTGCATCAAAAGAAGGTGCCTGTTGTGTATGTTGGGAAAGCAGGTGGGAATTTATATCCACAGTATGTTGCCGGTGCATTAACGATCAGCAGCAGAGAAAACTTAAGAGATCGTATCTCTCAGTTCTCATCTCATATTGCGATGCAGTATATGATGGATGTTGTTTTTGGCTGTATTTACAATATGGACCGTGAAAAGAATATTGAATATCTCAAAGAATCCATAGGATTTATGGATGATCGAGATATTCAGGATGAATGATACTAAATTATAGTTTGTTATAGATCATGGAATTTGTATATACATCTTTAGCATGTTTCGAATGATAATTCTCCATATAATTTTTCTGGAAAATGATAGAATAGATGTAATCAAAAATAAAATCCATATTTGTTTGAGAGGCAAAACTGGCAACTTTTTCATCAAAGGATTCATCATCAGGAAGTTGTAATACAATATCAGAATTCACAGCCAGTTTGGAATGAATATTACTTGTAACCGTAATGATCGGAACGTTATGATCTTTTAAAACTGGAAGATAAGAATTGTAATCATGATGCATAGCACTATAAGTACAGAAGATCACAAGGTCATTAGAGGTAATATTGCCGACTGTATAAAAATTGTTCTGATATTCATCACCAATAATAAAATATTCATTTAATTTGATCATTTTATTTTTAAAATTCTCAAGAGAAATTCTGGAGTCACCTTTTCCAAACAGGAATACACGGTGGCTCTTTTTTATATTATAAGCAGTCATTTCTAATTGCACGGGATCTAACAGATTCCGTGTTTTTTTAATTCCATTTGCAAGAATTTCAGATAAATGAAGACCGATATCTTCAACAGAATCATCTGGAGAAAAAGGTAGATTAAAATTAAGATCCTGACCAGAAATAGATGCTTCTCGGATCAGTTGTAATTTGAAATCTTTAAATCCATCAAATCCTAATTTTTTGCAAAAACGTAAAACAGAAGAAGTCGAAGAAAAGGATTCTTTTGCCATTTTGTTTAAAGTGACTTGATCAAAAGAGTTTAAATTGTTTTGTAAAAAATAAATCATATTCTGCTCAGAATTATTAAAAAAATCAGGATTTTTAATTTGTTCTAGTATCATATCAATCATTCTCCTAAAAAAGTATAGTTTTCAAATATTTCTTTTTTTATTGTGAATTTGCACAAATAACCGGAATAAATTTATGCAGATTGTCCATGAAATAGTTGTGATGTTCCAAAAATAGCGTGAACTATTGAGCCTGAAATTTTCAAGAAATATAATCAGGGCACATGAAATAATATGACGGATATGGAGGAAAAAATCAAAGAATTATGGTTATATGATATTGATCAGGAACGACAAGAAAAAGTGTCACTGATCGTAAAAGAAGTTGTAAAAGATTTAAGACCTTCTTTGGAATTGAAAATTAGTACGGATGAAGAAGAGGCATTTACAGATGCAGACTTTATTATGGCACAGATGCGAGTCGGTGGACTGAAAATGCGAGTAAAAGATGAACAGATTTCATTAAAACATGGATGCATTGGACAGGAAACATGTGGAGCCGGGGGAATGGCATATGGAATGAGAACGATCGGACCAATGGTACATCTGATCGATGTTTGTGAGAAATATGCATCAAAAACTTATTGGATCGTTAATTATTCAAATCCAGCTGCGATTGTTGCTAAGGCAACACAGATATTACGTCCAAATGCAAGAATTTTAAATATCTGTGATATGCCAGTTGAGGTAGAGGCAAGAATGGCAGAAATCCTAGACACAGATCTTAGCAATCTGGAAGTGGATTATTTTGGATTGAATCATTATGGATGGTTTACAAAAGTACAGTGTAATGGCGAAGATGCCACAGAAAAATTAAAGAAACATGTGGCAGAGTATGGTTATGTATCAAAGGCAAGTTATGAAGATGCCTTGGTCAAAGATCCAGACTGGTTACATACATTTACGAATGCAAAGAAGATCGTCAACTATTTTCCAGATTATCTGCCAAATACATACTGGCAGTATTATCTTCTTGGAGATGACATTGTAGATTACATGGATATTAATAATACAAGGGGAATGCAGGTTATTCATGGAAGAGAAACAAAGATTCGTGAGGCAGTTAAGAAACTAGAAAATGGAGAAAAAATCGATTTGACACAATTTTATGTAGGCGTTCATGGGAAATTTATTGTAGAAGTGGTAAAAGCACTTGCATATGACACGAGAAGCAGGCAGCTTGTCATCGTAAAAAATGACGGAGCAGTCAAGAATCTTCCAGATGATGCCATGGTTGAAATTCCTGCATATATTACAAAAGACGGACCAGAACCAGTAAGAGTTGGAGAAATTCCAAGATTTTATAAAGGACTGATCGAACAGCAGGATGCTTGTGAAGGGTTGGTCGTAGAAGCAGTGATCGAAGGATCATATAAAAAAGCATTGCAGGCATTTACTTTAAACCGCACAATTCCATCTGCAAATGTGGCAAAAGAAATTTTAGATGAAATGATCGAAGCAAACAAAGAATACTGGGTGGAATTGAAATAAAGTTTCAAAAAGTTTCAGAAATTTTCATGATTCTGAAACTTTTTTTGGGAAAAAATATCCGCATCTACTAAATCCATTGTGAGAAAAAAGCTGACTCTATATGATGTAAACAGAACAAAGAAAACGAACATATTTGAGGAGGCATAGAACAATGAAAGGTACAGTGAAGATCGTAACGATTGGTGGAGGAAGTAGTTACACACCAGAGCTGATGGAAGGTTTCATCAAACGATATGAAGAACTTCCAATTAAAGAAATCTGGCTGGTCGATATCGAAGATGGAAAAGAAAAAGTAGAGATTGTAGGAGCACTGGCACAGAGAATGTGGGATGCATCTCCATATGATGTAAAAGTTTATACAACATTAGACAGAAGAGAAGCATTAAAAGATGCAGACTTTGTTACAACACAATTTCGAGTAGGCCTTTTAGATGCCAGAATTAAAGATGAAAGAATTCCATCATTGTATGGAATGCTTGGTCAGGAAACAAATGGAGCAGGAGGAATGTTTAAAGCATTTCGAACCATTCCAGTGATCGGACAGATCATAGAAGATATGAGAGAATTATGCCCAGATGCATGGCTGATCAACTTTACAAATCCAAGTGGAATGGTAACAGAAGCTGTAATTAAACATTTTGGATGGAAAAAATGTATCGGACTTTGCAACGTGCCAACGATCGCAATGATGGCAGAACCGAAGCTCCTTGGGAAGGATATCAGCCAGTTAAATTACAGATATGCAGGAATTAACCATTTTCACTGGCATAAAGTATTTGATGAAAATGGAAATGATATGACACCAATTTTGATCGATCATATCAATGAAAAAGGTGGTGGAACACCAGCCAATATCTATCAAGCTGAATTTCCATTGGAATTACTTCACAGCATGAATATGGTGCCTTGTGGATACCACAGATATTACTACATGAAACAAGCAATGCTTGAGCATGCGATTGAAGAATTCAATGAAGGTGGTACTAGAGCAGAGCAAATGAAACAGGTAGAACATGAGTTGTTTGAAATTTATAAAAATGCAGAACTTCATGAAAAACCAGAACAACTTGGAAAACGTGGAGGAGCATATTACAGCGATGCAGCTTGCGAATGTATCCGTGCAATTTATGCAAATAAGAAGATCCATATGGTAGTAAGTACACAAAACAATGGAGCAATTTCATGCTTAGATGATGACTCTATCGTGGAAGTATCAAGCATCATTTCAGCGACAGGAGCACAGCCAATGGCATTTGGAAAGCTTCCATCAGCAGAAAAAGGATGGCTTCAGATGATGAAAGCAATGGAAGAATGTACAATTGAAGCGGCATTGACAGGAGATTACGGAAAAGCATTAGAAGCATTCGTATTAAATCCATTAGTAGAAAATAATGAAAATACAACAAAAGTTTTAGATGAACTGTTAGTTGCACATGCAAAATATCTGCCACAGTTTAAAGAAAAGATTGAAGAACTTAAAGCAAAAGGGGTTCATTCTACAGATCCTGTTGTTATGGACTTAATGGAACATGGACACTAAGCAGGAGGCTGATATGGGTGTAACAAAAGAAAGTTTTGGCTTTTTAGAAGATAAAAGAGAAGCATTTCTATACACGATTGAAAATCAAAATGGATTTGCAGTCAAAGTTACTGATTTTGGTGTAAATATTGTTTCTCTCCTTGTAAAAAACAAGGAGGGAAACATCAAAGATGTAGCCCTTGGATATGACACCTTGGAAGAATATTTTGAGAATGGAATTATGTTTGGAGCAACTGTCGGACGGAATGTAAACCGTATCTCAAATGCCAGATTCGAAATTGATGGGAAAGAGTATCATGTAGCAAAAAATCGTGGAAAACATAACATTCACAGTGACAAAGAACATGGATTTCACAAAGTCTTATGGGATAGTGAGATCATTGATGATCATGCAGTGAAGTTTACTTATGTAAGTCCAGATGGGGAACAAGGATTTCCGGGAACATTGGTAACAAATATCATTTATACGGTAACGGAAACAAATGGATTGATCGTTTCCTATCATGCAGTCAGCGATAAGAAAACGCTGATCAATCTGACAAATCATAATTACTTTAACTTGGGTGGACATAAAAGCGGAACGATCGAAAATACAAAAGTAAGGATTTATGCAGATGAATTTACACCGATCAATGAAGATACGATCCCAACAGGAGAAATCAGAAAAGTAGAACATACACCGATGGATTTTCGTGAATGGAAAAAGATCAAGAATGATCTATATGCCGAAGATGAACAACTAGAAAAAGGCAAAGGATATGATCATAATTTTGTAATTCGGAATAAAGATTGTGGTTTCCGAAAAATGGCGGAAGCATTGGACGAAGAACAGGGTATTAAAATGGAAGTTTATTCAGATCTTCCAGGATTACAGTTTTACACTGGAAATACAATGAAATCAACAAAAGGGAAAGGGGGAGTGATCTATGGAAAAGGATGTGGATTTTGCATGGAACCACATTATTTCCCAAACAGTATTAACACAAAAGAGTTTGATGCACCAGTATTTGACGCAGGAGAAGTGTATCAGACAGTAACCATGTATCAATTTGTCACAAAGGAGGATTAAAATGGCAAAGAAAAAGAAAAGTTCAGCATTTGCGGTAGTACAACAGATCGGAAAATCATTTTTTCTTCCAGTATCTGTGTTACCAATTGCAGGTATCTTACTAGGACTGGGATCTTCATTTACTAATGCTGATACGATCGCAGCGTATCATTTACAAGGAATCATGGGAGAGGGAACTATCCTGAATGCGCTTTTAACGATCATGTCACAGGTCGGTAATACAATCTTTGGAAATTTACCATTGATCTTTGCATTAGCAGTAGCATTAGGAATGGCAAAAAATGAAAAAGCAGTCGCAGTACTTTCTGCAGGTATTTCATTCTTTGTAATGAATTCAACAATTAATGCGATGTTAAAATTATCAGGAAAGATTTTAGCGGACGGAACATATGCAAAGAGTGTCTTAAACGGACAGATCACGAGTGTCTGTGGTATTGATTCTCTTCAGATGGGAGTATTTGCTGGAGTTATCGTAGGACTTGTAACAGCAGCATTACATAATCGCTTTTATAAACAGCAATTACCAGCAGCATTAGCATTTTTCTCAGGAGTACGTTTTGTGCCAATTATTAGTGTAATCGCACATATCGGTGTAGGTATTATCTGCTTCTTTGTATGGCCAACGATTCAGAGTGGAATCTTTGCACTTGGTAATCTGGTTATGCATTCTGGATATTTTGGAACAGCAATCTTTGGATTCTTAGAGAGAGCATTAATTCCATTCGGATTACATCATGTATTTTATTTACCATTCTGGCAGACATCTCTTGGAGGAACAATGGAAGTTGCTGGAAAGATGGTAGAAGGTGCACAGAATATCTTCTTTGCACAGCTGGCAGACCCAAATACAAAACATTTTGCAGTAGAAGCATGTAGATTCATGACAGGAAAATATTCTTTCATGATGGCGGGACTTCCTGGAGCAGCTTATGCAATGTATCGTTGTGCAAAACCAGAAAAAAGAAAAATTGTTGGAGGATTACTATTCTCAGCAGCATTAACATCATTCCTTACAGGAATTACAGAACCGATTGAATTTACATTCTTATTTATTGCACCAGGATTATTTATTTTACATTGTGGATTAGCAGGTTTGTCATTTGCATTAATGCATATCTTAAAGATCTGTATCGGAACAACATTCTCTTGTGGATTGATCGACTTTATGTTATACGGTGTATTACAGGGACAGACAAAGAGTAACTGGATGATGATCCTTCCAGTATTTGCAGTTTATGCAGTATTATATTACTTTGTGTTCAAATTTGTCATTGAGAAATTTGATCTTCCAACACCAGGTAGAGATGATGACGAAGAAGAGGTAAAATTATATACAAAAGCTGATTACCAGGCAAAAAAAGGTGCAGCAAATGAAGATACAGACGCACCAGAGGATCCAATTTCCTTTATGATCTTAAAAGGACTTGGTGGAATCAAAAATATTGAAGATATTGACTGCTGTGCTACAAGACTTCGTATTACAGTAACAGATGAAACTAAGGTGACAGATCAGTACTTAAAACAATCTGGTTCCAAAGGAATCATCAAAAAAGGAACAGGAATTCAGATTATTTATGGACCACAGGTATCTGTGATCAAGAGTAATTTTGAAGAATATGTGGAATATTATGCACAGCATGGAACAGATCCTTCCAAAGAAGAAGAGGTAACACCCATAGTTTCCTCCAAAGAAGAAGAGAAAAAAGAAATCAGACATGGTAAATTAGTTGCGGTAGCAACAGGAAAAGTTTTTGCAATGACACAGGCAAAAGATGAGGCATTTGCAACTTGTGCTATGGGAGATGGTGTTGTAATCGAACCAGAAAAAGGTGTCGTTGTTGCACCAGCAGATGGAAAGATCACAGCATTAATGAAACCATCTTTACATGCGATTGGAATCGAGACAAAAGAAGGATTAAATCTTTTAATTCATATCGGAATTGATACAGTCAAATTAGATGGAAAAGGATTTAAGTCTTTTGTCAAGAGTGGACAAGAAGTAAAGGCAGGAGATAAGTTGGTAGAGTTTGATATCGATCTGATCAAGAAAGAAGGATATAGCCCAGATGTTATGGTTGTTGTCTTAGAAGATTCTAATCTGCCAAAAGTAGCTTATAAAACTGGAGAAAAAACAGTTGCAGGAAAAACAGTTGTTGCGGAATTTTAGTAAAAAATGATTGACAATAAACTGTGAATAAGGTAAAATAATGACTGTTCTGAAAAAGGAACAGTCATTATATGCGATAGTGGCGTAGTTGGTAACGCGCGACCTTGCCAAGGTCGAGACCGCGGGTTCGAGCCCCGTCTATCGCTCTAAATAAAAAGCACTGAAAAGCACGTATTTATGCGGTTTCAGTGCTTTTTTAGTTTTCTGGTGTCGTGTCGTGTTATTTTTTGAGGAAGTTTTTTGAGGAAGTTTTTAAAATATTTTTTTAACATACTCAATAACTGCCTTGTCTGATTGTCTACGTCTAATGTGGGCGTATGATTGTATAAACGTCTTTGGGCTATTTCCCATAATATCAGATAACACCTTGTCACTTTCGCCACGTTCATAGTTGTTCGTTGCAAATGAATGACGACAATTATATAATGGGATCAGTGGCAAGGGTTCAACTTCCTTATCGTTAAACTCTTTTAATGCTTTTCTAAAGTACATAGAATAGCGGTTTGGGTTCACTGGTCGCCCTTTAACAGTTGTAAATAAAAAGTCGTGCTGATAATCGGGGTGGTAGCTTTTAAGCTGTAATTTGTGTGTCTGTGTGTCTTTGATGATGCAATACAGCTTGTCGGGCAGATATAAAGCACGTATTGAACCGGTTGTTTTCGTGTCGTTTGTATTGCCGTCTTTATCAAGTGTTCGGTGTATGGTTATTTCTTGATATTCGTCTAGTAAATCGTCATCACACAGACCGCAGACTTCAGCGGGGCGACAACCTAACAATAACGATACACAGAACATTGGGTAATAGTGGTTCGCCTTGATAACTGGACTATTCAAGAATCTTGATATTTGTTCGTCTGTCCATGTTTCTTTCTTTTTGTATGGTACTTTTAGGCGTTTAATTCCGATCATTGGGTTATCGGTCGGAGCTAATACCCTTAATGTCTGTATAGCAAATTTAAAAATGTTTGATAGTATGTTAATACATTTATTTACCGTTTCGGGCTTGTAATTTGCACTAAGGGTATTAACATACCTTTGAATCATTAAAGGCTGTATATGGTCAATCTGTAAGCTTTCAAAGACATTCTTAATATAATTAGGGTAATAATATTTGTATGTCTTTAGTGTGCTAGGTCTGTATAAGTTTGGGGCAGTTTCAAGCCATAATTCAGCACAACGACCGAATGTTTCATGATCTGTGACGCTGTGACTTCCAGAAGCAAGTTCTTTTATGATTTTTGCTTCATCAAGTACAGCGTCTTTTTTCTTTTTGCGGTTCTTTCCACGTACTTTTTTGTGCGTGGTAGGATTCCAGACAACAGCATAATATCTTGTTTGAATCCCTTTTTTGTTTGTCCATGTTGCTATTTGTACACTCATAATATAAAAATCCTTTCTAAGTCGTGGCATGGCTTTAGAATGAATATTTTTATATATCCCTTGCATTATGTGTATTTTATTAGTATAATAGCTGTATAAATTTTAAATTCTTCTCTTTTACTTTTGTCTAAAAAGTAAAACGGACGCCGTCACTTTTTTATAAGTGGCGGTTATTTTTTTAAAATATTAAATCTAATTCATCTTTTTTATATCTATATGTCAAATCGTTAGCGTATCCCATAACTAACCTTTTCCCAGTGTCATTTAACAAATTGAAATTACGCAATAACAACCAGAAAATTTCTAAGGTATCTTTATTTTCATGAAATAATTCTGTTAGCTCTATTATATTTAAAACACTTTCAGAATCTAAACATTCTTTTACATAATCAATGTTACTAGTACGTATACGTGGTTTTGAACCTTGTACTTCTTTTATTTCTGGAAGTTCTGCCAAATCAGCTTTATCAATCAAATCACGCGGTAAAACATCAAGAGCATCAGCTATTTTTATTATAGTTGTTAATTTTGGGGCTGTTTTATTATTTTCAAATTGATTTATTGCAGATTGCGAAATCCCTAATTTATTACCTAGTTCTTTTTGTGTCATTTTCTTTTGCTTTCGGAATTTTCTTATATTATCCCCTACGGTCACTTTATCACCTCTTTCCATGTTGATAATATCATAATTTTGACATAAATAAAAGCAAAAACTTATATTAAGTCATTGACATTAGTAAAAACTTATTATATACTACAGAAAAATAAGCATTGCTTATAAAAGAAATGAGGTGATAAAGTGAGAATAAACAGAAAAAAACTACTTGTTGCAATGTTAGACGCTAATTTGAATCAAAAGCAATTAGCGGAAGTTGTGGGAGTATCAAGAGCAACTATAAACAACGTAAGTTGTGGACGCAGTTGTTCAGATAAAACAGCCTACGGAATCGCTGACGCGTTAAATGTTGAATTGAAGCAGATTATGGAATAAAAAGGTCGTGGCATGGCTTTGGAATGAATGAAAGGCGGTGAGATATGAGGTACAACGATAATATGAAAATCTGGTTGTTTGATTTAGCACACGGAAACCTTAGTGATCTGGAAATCATTAAAGGATTTATCAAGTATTATGTGCTGTATAACTGTACAATCCAGAACGTACAGGACGACATACATTTTCATACCAATTACGGCGTGTTAGGCGAGCAAACAGCACTAGAAAGCCTTAATAAAGCGTTATGTAGCTATGTAGATTATGAAAGGGAGTGAAGAATATGACAGTATTTGCAAAAGCTGACGAGGTAAGCGAACTATTGAACTGTGGAAAGTCCACAGCGTACAAAATCATGAGACAGTTAAACAATGAGCTGAAAGAAAAAGGCTATATGACTATCTCTGGAAACGTCAACAGAGCTTATTTGTTCGAAAGAATGGGTATCAAGGCAGAAAGAGAGGTGTTAGAAGATGGCAAATAAAAAAGAAGATAAAAAAGACCCGCGTTACAACTGGATACATATACCAGAGAACTATTTTGACAGGGTTAAGACAAAAATTATCAGAAACACAGAAAACGGAGATACAAAAATCGTTTTGTATCTTAAAATGCTAGACGCAGTAAAAAATACTGATGGTTTTTATCTATTTCAGCACGCAACACAAAGTATAAGCGAAGAAATAGCAATTCAGATCAATGAAGATGCAGAACTTGTAAAAGCTACACTAGATACATTAAGCAATTTAGAACTTGCAGAAATTAGTGAGGACGGTTGTTATTTTAATGAATCTGAACAGTTTGTCGGTACTATTTCAGAGAGTACGTTACGAGTTCAAGAATGGAGAGCTAAGGAAAAAGCTCGAAAAATCAGAGAAGCGAAACAAAATGAAACACATTGTAACGACACGCAACAAACCAATGTTACTAGTGAAACAAATAGTAATAATACGAAACAAGGTAATGCTACCAATGAAACAGAATGTAACAACTCTATGTTACAAGGGAAACAAACCAATGTTACTAGCGAAACAGAATGTAACACAGAGAAAGAGAGAGAGAAAGAGGAAGATAAAGAGATAGATAAAGAAATAAATAATAATTGTGCAAAATCCAGTTATCCAGAAGCACAAGAAGTGATTGATATGTATAACAATACTTGTACATCGTTAACACTATCGCCAAACATTGAAATAATAGGCGAACAATGGGATGGAAAATATAAGGGTTTGTATGAAGCAATAAACAAGTGTATACCATTGACCAACCCAACGATAACAACAAATGAATTTAAAACAATGTTTGAAACTGCCGAGGGCATGAGCGAACAAATAAAAAAATCATCAAAGGAAAATGGGTGTACAAATGAACTTGAATTTATATTAAACAGAATGTTGAAAGCAAAAGAGAAAGTGACAGCCTAAACAATACAACTGTACATTAGGTACACTTGTTAAACAAAGAAAGAGGTGGAATCATGCAAGATAGACATTTAGGGCGAGTGATCATAGTTATTGGGTGTTTGTTAATGCTGACGCAGTTAATAAGTCCAGTAATAGCAGTAGCTTTCATACTGTCTGGATTATCACAGTTATAAAAAGAAAGGTCCATACATGAACAGCGAACCCATGTATGGACCAATACAAAAACCTTGTTGTTGTTTGATTATAACAAAAAGGTTTAGATAGTGCAACCAAACCATAACACAAAGCGTCACAGAACGCAACAGAATAGCCATAAATTAATTCTAAGAAATAAGCGAGGTATTTATCATGCAGAATAATAAAATCGAAAATGCAAGCAATGTAGAGTGTCGCAGAAGTGATAAGGCTGATAAGCTAAACAAAGCCACAGCAAACTTACTTCTTAAACTTACACAGCTAAACAATGAAGAATTTGAACAGGCAGTAACGGACATGATGCGACAAATTCAAGTACTTCCAGACAATGAAAGAATGATCTGTAATAATTATTATTTGAATCTATTTGACATTGCAAGAGAGTTGAGAAAGAACGGATTTACAGCGTAACAAGTAAATAATACAAAGGACCAGACTTATACATATTAGGTCTGGTCCTTTTTTTGCTCTAGGGTGGTAAACAACTATGATAACAAACCAATAACAGGCAAATCACAGGCAAGAAACCACGTATTTATGCGGGCTGTAAGACTTTTCGCATAGTTGTATCACAGGCAAATGACAGGCAAAACAACCAGTGATCTATTGAAAAAAAGAGTGTACCCCAAAACGTATGTTTATGTGGTATGATGGATGTACAAGGAATAAACATTGTAAAAAGAGGGAAAGAAAGTAAGAGGTGGTGTAGATTGGAAAAAACAAAGTATGCAAGCAATGATACAGAAGTATTAAAAAATAGATTGCTAGTCACTGATGAAGAGCTACGTTGTGTGTTAGGGGTTGGAAGAAAAACAGCCAAAGCAATAGCACAAGAAGCTGACGCAGTTGTTAGAGTTAACGGAAGAAAGCTTAATTCGATGGAAAAGATTAGACAGTACATTGATACCGTAGCGGGAAAGTAAGAAAAGGAAAGACCAACATGAAAAAATATCATTTTGATTTATTTAACAACAAAGAAAATCACAGAAAGGAAAAAAATGATATACGAATTATTAGATACAGGAAAAGAAAACGCCTTATCTACTGAATATTTAAAACAGGCGTTAGGCTTTCGTGATGTTAGATCATTAAGAAAGCAAGTAGAAACAGAACGCCTAAATGGAAAAATTATAATAAGTTCCAGTGGGGGCGGGTATTATAAGCCGTCAAATAGTCTGGAAGTCAAAGAGTTTGTAAGAAACTTAGAATCAACAGCCGACAGCATGAACAAGATTGCAGATTTAGCAAAAGCATATTATACAGGAGGCGTAGACAATGCAGAACTATGAACAGATTTTCAAAGAATGTGGTGTAGTTATTCCAGAAGATAAAAAAGAGCCACTAAGAAAGGCAATGAATCAGAATTATAAGACGATCGCAGACTACAACAAACAGGTAGAGAAAACGAAACGCTATCAAAGTGAGATAGAAGAAGCACAAAGAAAGCAAGCAGAAATTCAAGAAGCTGTAGAGCTTAAAGAACAGATTGAAACATTAGAGCGACAGATACAGGAAGAAAAGGACGCAAGAGCAAAGGAAAACAATCAAAGAACTAATAAGGAAAATTTAAGAAAGTTCTTTTCTGGTAAAAAGTTTATTAATAGCATTACAGAAAATGAAGTCAACAGACAAATGTTGAAAGCGTTAGAAGAAGATAACACAAGAAGCATTGAAGAAGTGTTTGAAGAAGTTGTACCACCAGAGTTAAGAGAAAGTGTATTTGTAAGTGATAGAGCGATACCGACATTTACAACTAAATTCAACCAGAATCAACCGCCAGAGCAGAAAGAAAAGGGCATTGATAAGCTGAATAGTATGTCTTTAAGTGAAAAGATGTTACTAAGGCAGAACGATATCGGGCAATACAATAAATTAGCAAATGATAAATAGAACCAACTCAAAATTGAGTGGGTTCGAACTTACTCAAAAATGAGTAAAATGAGATACCAATTCTAAAGTTGTAAATCGCCACCTTAGAAGATAAAAATAACCTACGTACTCAAATTAAGTACGCAGGGCACATTATTTGACTATCCAAAGTTGGACAGAGCAGAAAAGTATCAAAAAAGTGTCACAAAAGAACGTGGAACAGCATGGAAATATAGCATATAGATACATTTCTTGACACTATACACGCGTGAGTAACTTAATAACGAATTGTTATCGTGTAAAGAAAGTATCACTACACGATACGCACGCGTGTAGTAAAACAGATTTTAAAGTCTTTTTTCCAAAAATGGAAGAAAGCAGAAAGGTATATAATGAGTAAAATTTTAAATAAAATCTTTGATAAGGACCTATATAACACTGTAAAGGCTGAACGCTATGAACTGGACTATAGCGGGAACAAAGTTATGTACAATATTGAACAGTTAGAGGGATTAGCAGAACAGGGAAATGAAGAAGCTAAGGCAATCGTCGACAAACTCAATAATGAAGTGGATGAAATGTTGAAAAAGATGGATAGCGGTAACTATTTGTTTAAAACATTTAACGAATATATCCTTGAAATGGCAAGACTAACAGAAGAAGCAAGCAAACAGAGAGAAGAAGTAGAAGCCAAACACGATAAAGCAGAAAAGGCATGGAAAGAAGCGAAAAGTGCAGTTAATGTAAGTGATTCATGGACCAGTGCAAGAAAAACAGAATATTTACTTGCTAATGAAGAATATGACAAGAGCTGTAAGGAAATCTATAACGATCTAAAACAGAAACTTACAGCCTTAAAGAGTGAGTTTCATATCTGTTTAAAGGGATTCTATACAATCACACCAGAACGGATTGACAATAATGTATTAGCATTATTGGATAGTGGTATTGACGTATCAGAAGAAGAAATTGACAGCCTTTTATTTAAATATAGATTCAATACAACGATGATTAGAATTGTAGCCAACTATGCAATCAAAAATAAAAAAGAGACAAAACTATTAACAACATACAGATTAGGAGTAACGAGCAACGGAACAGCCGAAATGAAAGCATTTGAACGCTTCGAGCATTTTTGTATGAACGCAGTATCCACAAATAACGCACTTAGAAGAGCTAACGCGGGATGCTTAGACAGATTAGGAGCGGAAGCACTGGAAAGCCTTGACGAGATCGCTATTAAACCACAGTAAAACAATTTGATAATTTAATAAAAAAGAAGCCTTGTTAATACCCACGACAGGGCTTCTTTTTGCGTACAGGGAGAGTGAAAAGGATGATAGACAACGAAACATTAGTGAAAAGGATACAGCAAGGCGAGAATGTCAATGATAACATGATGCAACTATATAACCAGAATACTGGTCTATTATACAGATTATTGAAGCGTTATAATGGATATGGTAACATAATTGATAAAGATGATTTAATGCAAGAAGCATATATCTATCTGTATGAAGCTGTGAACCGATATAAAGTCGATAAGGGCGTTAAGTTTACAACATATCTAACTAATAGTATAAAATGGAATATAGGGCGAGATATGAGGAATAAACGTGCTATAAAACTTCCAAAATATATATATATTGATATTAGTAAATATATGAGATTCTTAGAAGAATACACAAAAGAGCATGATAAACAGCCAACAGACAAAGAAGTTATTGAAAGGTTAGGTATATCAGAAAGCAGATTAAAAACAGTAAAAGACGCTGTAAATATGGTAAGTATCTCATCAATGGACAAACTAATAAATGACGATATGACAATAGGCGATACTATCAAAGATTGCAATAACGACCTACAGGAGATAGAACATAAATACGATTGTAAAAAATTAAAGTCTGATTTGTGGAAAGAACTAGAAAACATACTAACAGATACACAAATACAAGTACTAAAGTTTAGATATATAGAAAAATTGACTTTACAAGAATGTTCTGAACGTTTAGGTATTTCATATCAAGCGGTACACACAAAAACAATAAATGTTGTTAGTAAGTTAAAAGGAAACTATAAAATACGTGGATTAGCAAATAAATATTTGTGACTTTGAGGAAGTTTTGAGGAAGTAACTACGTAGAATAGAGATAAATAATAGAAATAGATACTATAAAATACACATAGAAACAAGGAAAAACAATAGAAATACTCTTATCATTACCTTGCCAAGGTCGAGACCGCGGGTTCGAGCCCCGTCTATCGCTTTCGGTTAAAAGTCTCGAAACAACGCATTTATGCGGGTTTCGGGATTTTTTCATTAAAGGGAGATAATATCAATGTGAGTAATGGTTATGGAAGAGGGGACAATTACAGACGCAATTCAGCATGCATTACAAAAATTAGGAATTCCAAAAACATTTGCTAGAATAGGAGCAAGATTAATTGTATTTGTTTTGTTTTAGGTAGGTGAAATGAATTGAAAAATAAAAAAAATAATAGATATTTAATTATAGGAATTGGTTATCTTATTTTATTTTTTATTGTTCTAACTCCAGACATTAATAATGCAGTAGGAAGAGGAATACAAGCATTATTATTTTGTGTTTTAGGATATAGATGTGAGGAAAATATTAGAAGGTTTATAAAAAATAGATAATAAAAGGATTTTAATCAAGCAGAGAATTTATTTGAGATATTTTCTGCTTGATAACATACGATTGGATATGAAAAAATCATGATAAAAGAAAACAAGATAAAAAAATATGTAGTTGTAATTATATGTTTATTAGGTATGTTGATATTAAGTGGAAAGACAGAAAATGTATTTGCTAATGATAAAAAATCAAAAGATATGGAAAATAGCTTATTATCTTTCTATATAAAAGATGTATCAAATGTTGAAAGCATTAAATATATTCCATTGGATAAAAAAATCATAGGAAATAAAAGAATAACGGATAAATCAAATGTTGTAGATATTGGATTTGGAGAATATTATATTAAAGCTAAAGATGAAAAAAAGGAACTACAAGAACCAAGTTATTCATCTTGGTATGAGGCACCGAAAGGTGGCATGCAATTTCGTGAAAAATTATCAATAGAATACCAAGTAAATAAAGATTGTAATAATAAAAATCTGAGGATTTTAAAAAAAGTTGTTGAAGAAAATATTCATCCAAAAAATAAAGTACTTATTTCTGCCTCACAATATGTCAATGTGAAAAATGGATATAAGAAAAATATCAAAGTATGTATTTTTTATCAAAGCTATAGTATTCAACTTTATGAAAAAGACTTATTTTTTGATGATAAAATTACAACAGGAAAAGTGAAAATACCAATAGGGATTGTCTTTATTGTTAGTAAGGATATGAAATAATGATATAAAAATATAAGGGGTAGAAGATAGAATTCTGCCCTTTATATTTTTATAGGCTCTCAGAATCATGAGCCTTCCGACTAAGATGCATTGGTCGGATGAACCTTGAAAAGTAAATATTATCCAGAACGGACATGAAAAGTAATAAAAGTAAAATAATAAGGAAGAAGGCATTCAGGCTTAGCATAGAAATTCTAAGTTTGGATGCCTTTTTCTGGTGATAGATACATAAAAATGTCAAAGTTCTGTGAACAATTCCATTTCTCACAAATTCATAACATTTTCCATCTATAATAAATCAAAAATCAGAGAAGTATGCAAAAAAGGAGGAATTCCACAATGCGGTTATTACTTGCAGAAGATGAAAGATCATTATCAAGAGCGTTAGTTACGAGGAAGTATTAAAAACCATCAGAGATAAGAAAAATCTGATTCCAATTCTGATGCTGACAGCGAAAGCAGAGATTGACGATAAAGTAGAAGGACTGGATCTTGGAGCGAATGATTATCTCACAAAACCATTTGCGGCAAAAGAATTGTTGGCAAGAATCCGTACCATGATCAGAACGCAGACAACACAAACAGAATCAATTTTGTATGTCGGAAATATCACATTAAACAGAGCGACTTTTGAACTGACATCACCAACAGGAAGTTTTCGTCTTGCGAATAAGGAATTTCAGATGATGGAGATGTTTTTATGTAATCAGGGCCACAGTATCACGCACAAACGTCTGTTGGAAAAAATCTGGGGAGATGAAAAACAGGTACAGACGAACGTTGTATGGATGTACATTTCTTATCTTAGAAAGAAATTAGAAGCACTCCACGCAAATCTTCAGATTACAGAGGCAAGTCACGCAGAATATATTTTGGAGGTGGGAGGATGATCCGAAAACTTCGAATAAAATTTATAGCGATTTCCATGACATCAACGATCATTGTATTATTTCTGATTCTTGGATCGATCAATTTGCTGAATTATCGGGAGATGAGTCATAATGCAGATACGATCTTAGATTTCCTGAAAGAGAATGATGGAGAATTGCCAGAAAATCTCTATAAATCTCAACATAAAAAGACAAATGGAATATCACCAGAAACTTCCTTTGAGTCCCGCTATTTTTCTGTATTTTTGAGCAATAACAGACAGATATGTGAAGCGGATACCGATAATATCTCAGCGATCGATGAAGAAACAGCGATTAAATATGCACAAAAAATCAATAGAAGTAACAAGAACTGTGGATTCATTTCAAAATACAGATATATGAAAGAAAATACTTCAAACGGAGTAAAAATATATTTTCTGGATTGTACAAAATCCATGATGTCATTTCAGACTTTTCTTGTCACTAGCTTTTTTGTTTCTATTTTTGGTGTTAGCACCGTTTTTATTTTGGTGGTGTTGCTTTCAAAACGGGCAATTGAGCCAGTGGCAGAAAGCTATGAAAAACAAAAACGCTTTATCACAGATGCAGGACATGAGATCAAGACACCGCTTACGATCATTGATGCAGATACATCGATCTTAGAGATGGAATACGGAGAGAATGAATGGCTTGATGATATTCAGGTACAGACAAAGCGGCTTGCAGGTCTTACAAATGATCTGATCTATTTGTCACGGATGGAAGAAAAACAGACAAAAACAACGATGATCGAATTCCCATTTTCGGAAGTAATATCAGAAGAAGCTCAGTCATTTCAAGGACTTGCCAAGGTCAAAGGAAAAAATTTTATGGTAGATATTGAACCGATGTTGTCACTTAAAGGAGATGAAAAAACAATTCGGCAGCTAATCTCCATTTTGCTGGACAATGCGGTCAAATATTGTACCGAGCAGGGACAGATCAGACTGACAGCTGCACATAAAGGGAAAAATATTATTTTATCTATATACAATACCTCACAGCCACTGACAAAAGAAAATATTGATCATTTATTTGACCGGTTTTACAGAACGGATGAATCAAGAAATTCCAAGACCGGCGGTTATGGCATTGGCTTATCGGTCGCAAAAGCTGTGGTTGAAGCACATCATGGGAAGATCGTGGCATCAAGTGAAGATGGGAACTCTCTTTTGATCACGGTTATCTTAAAGATATGAAAAACAGGAGGATTTATGACATACGAAGAGTTTTATAAAGAACAGTATCCGGTTTTATTAAAAGCAGAAGAACAATTGAAGAATCTGATCACCCAGTTTGAAACAAACGAAAATAAGAAAAAGATCGCATACTGCAGCTCTAGAATCAAAAGTCCGGAAAGCATGAAGCAGAAACTCTTGAAAAAGGGGGAAGAACTAAATACTGAAAATGCGGTTTCAAAAGTAAATGATGCAGTAGGAATCCGTGTGATCACATCATTTGTAGATGATATTTACAAAGTATCAGATTGGATTACTTTACAGAATGATATAGAAGTGGTTAACATTAAAGATTACATTGCATATCCAAAGCCAAATGGATATCGAAGTTATCATATGATCATTCATCTGAATGACCTGAGCTTAAATGCAGAGATTCAGATCCGCACGATCGCGCTGGATTTCTGGGCAAATCTTGAACACCAGATGAAGTATAAGAAAAATATTAAGGACGAAATAATGATCCGCTCCGAATTAAAACGATGTGCGGACGAGATCGCATCGATTGACTTGTCCATGCAGACGATCAAAGATTTGATTCAAAACGATGAAAAATGTTGCAAATAGGTACATTTTTCATAAGAATTTATGAAAAAAATATTACGAAATGGTTTACATATGAAAAATGAGGTAGTAAACTAGAAGTAGTCGGTAAAAAATGGAACTAAAGGGAGGAAATATGAAGAGAAAGACTACTGGAATCCTCATTTCCTGTGTAGTAAGTATATGTTGTATGGTGGTCTTATCCATGAGTTCACATACACATGATGTATATGCTTCCTATTCAAGATATGTAACAGCCAATAACGTAGTGGTTCGTAAAAAAGCATCAAATAAGGGAAAGATCGTTGGATCATACAAGAAAGCAGCAAAGGTTCGCTGCTACAAGAAGAAAAGATCTTATACGAAGATCAAATATGGAAGATATTATCGATATATCGCAACAAGATATCTGTCAAAGAAGAAACCAGTTGTTGTAACAGCACAGAAAGCAGCGAATATAACAACAGAGACATATACAAGATATGTAACGGCAAGTTCTTTGACGATTCGTAAGAAAGCATCGACAAGTGCAGCTAAGGCAGGATCATACAAGAAAGGTACGCAGATCACCTGTTATGGAGAACGGTCTGGATGGACAACGGTAAGATATAGTGGAGTTTATTGTTATGTAAGTTCACAGTATCTATCTGAGTCAAAACCGGAAGAAGATACATGGGAAGTTTATGGAACGGCAACAGGACAAAGTGTTGTAGACTACGCAATGCAGTTTAGAGGCAATCCTTATGTATGGGGTGGAGAAAGCCTTACGAATGGAGTTGACTGTTCTGGATTCACGATGCAGGTATATAAACATTTTGGATATTCACTGCCACACAGTTCAACAGCACAGAGATATGAAGGAACAGCAGTATCATGGAATGAGAAGCAGCCAGGAGATCTGATCTGCTATCAGGTAGTGAACGGTGTAGGACATGTAGCGATCTACATTGGAGATAACCAGATCATTCATGCAGGAAGCAAAGACACAGGAATCAATGTGCGGAATGCTGATTACAGAGCTGTATGGGGTGTCAGAAGAATCGTTCAGTAGGACAAGCATTTTAATTTAATATGATACAAGAATAAAACAGCCGTATCGTGATATGATATGATACGGCTGTTTTTCTATATTTATAAAACGGCATATTTCAGGATGAATAATACTGCAAGTACGTACATTAAAGGAGTGATCTTCTTTGCTTTACCACAAACTACATTCAAGATCACATAAGAGATGATCCCGATAGAGATTCCCTCAGAGATACTGTAGAATAATGGCATTGCAATGATGCAAAGGTAAGCAGGTACGGCTTCTGTCATATTGTCATCTGTAAATTTGATATCAGAGATTGCTCCAAACATTAAGAATCCAACCATGATCAGCGCAGGGGCTGTTGCAAATGATGGAATTGCTGTAAAGAGCGGTGCAAATAATGTTGAGATCAGGAATAAGAATCCTGAAACAACAGCTGTTAAACCAGTACGTCCACCCGCAGCAACACCAGAAGAAGATTCAACGAATGTTGTAACAGTAGAAGTACCAAGAACCGCACCAGCTGTTGTAGCAACGGCGTCTGCCATTAATGCAGGTTTGATTCCAGGAAGTTTACCTTCCTCGTCAAGCATTCCGGCTTTTGTGCTGACACCGACTAAAGTTCCGAGTGTATCAAACAGATCGACAAATAAGAAAGATAATACAACGGCGATAAAATTAAAGATTCCGACTTTGCCCAAGTCATACTGGAAACATTTACCGAAAGTCTCTCCTAATTTTGAAAAATCTGTCATTGCAAATGTAGGGAACAGGCTGTAATAACCTGTTTTGAAATCAGGAACATAGATTCCTGTTATCTGGCAGAGCATTCCGATCACCCATGTAGCAAGGATTCCGATCAGGATAGATCCAGGTACTTTTTTAATATAAAGAATGACTGTGATCAATAATCCAATAACTGCAAGTAAAGAACAGATTCCAGCAGTATGGAAATCTTTTGTAAAGTTTGTGATAGATACCAATGTAGATTTATTTCCAATAACAAGTTTTGCGTTCTGAAGACCGATAAAGGCAATAAAGATACCGATTCCGACAGAAACTCCCTTCTTAAGATTCAAAGGAATCGCATCAAAGATTGCTTCACGAACATTGGTCAAAGATAATACGATGAAGATGATACCTTCAACGAATACAGCAAGTAAAGCAACCTGCCAGTGATAACCCATCATACCAACAACGGTATAAGCAAGATAAGCATTTAATCCCATACCAGCGGAAAGTACGAATGGAAGGTTCGCAGTAAGTCCCATGCATAAAGTTCCGATAAAGGAAGCGATACATGTAGCTAGTAAGACAGCAGTAGGGTCCATACCAGCTGCAGAAAGCACACTTGGGTTTACCGCAAGGATGTAAGCCATTGTCATAAATGTAGTAATACCAGCAATGACTTCAGTTTTTACGGAGGTATGATTCTCCTTTAATTTAAATAAGTTTTCCAACATAGTTTTTTTCCGTATGTAAAAACATACGTTCCTCTCTTTCTTTATTGAAAATCTATAAAAAAGTAACAAACATCATTATATTATAGGCAAAAATGAAAAGCAAGGCGGGAAAATCTGACAAAAATAAAAGGAAACCATCTGGGGTGTGATGGTTTCCTTTTTGAAAAGAGAGGATTAAAAATATATATGAAAAAACTATACCTGTAGGATGTTTCCTGAAATTCTTTTATTGTCTTATCTTTTAGGTCTTTCCTTGAGGTATGGTTATAGTATAATCATTTCCATTTCGAGATTCAATATACAGAATATAAACAAATATAAACGATTTATAAATTGTCATTAAGAAATTCTTATGAATTGGTAAGAAAATCCAAAGTTAATATAGTTAAAAAAACTTCACAAAATGATTCCGATTTCACTGATTTTCTTATATAATAATAATAAAGTCTAAAGGAGGAATTATTTTTATGCCAAAAAGAACAGATATTAACAAAGTGTTGATCATTGGCTCTGGTCCGATCATCATCGGTCAGGCATGCGAATTCGACTATTCGGGGACACAGGCGTGTAAGGCGCTTCGTAAACTTGGATATGAGATCGTATTGGTCAACTCCAATCCAGCAACGATCATGACAGATCCAGAGACAGCTGACGAAACTTACATTGAACCGCTGAACGCAGAACGTTTAGAGGAGATCATTGCAAAGGAACGTCCAGATGCTTTACTTCCAAACTTAGGTGGGCAGTCCGGATTAAATTTATGCGAAGAGTTATATAAAAAGGGTATTTTAGATAAGTATAATGTCAAAGTAATTGGTGTACAGGTAGATAGTATTGAACGTGGAGAAGACCGTATCGAGTTTAAGAAGACAATGGACGAACTTGGAATCGAGATGGCTCGAAGCGAGGTTGCTTACAGCGTAGAAGATGGGTTGAAGATCGCTGATAAGCTTGGTTATCCAGTGGTACTTCGTCCAGCTTATACAATGGGTGGAGCCGGTGGAGGACTGGTATATAACAAAGAAGAATTAAAGACCGTTATGGCAAGAGGACTTCAGGCAAGTTTAGTTGGACAGGTACTTGTAGAAGAATCCATTCTTGGATGGGAAGAATTAGAATTAGAAGTTGTCCGTGATGCAGAAGGAAATATGATCACAGTCTGCTTCATTGAGAATATCGATCCATTAGGAGTGCATACAGGAGACTCTTTCTGTTCCGCACCGATGCTCACGATTTCTGAAGAATGTCAGCAGAGATTACAGGAACAGGCATACAAGATCGTAGATTCTGTACAGGTTATCGGCGGAACAAACGTACAGTTTGCTCATGATCCAGTGACAGACCGTATTATTGTTATCGAGATCAATCCAAGAACATCAAGATCCTCAGCATTAGCATCCAAAGCGACAGGATTCCCAATCGCTTTAGTATCTGCAATGCTTGCAGCAGGTTTAACATTAAAGGATATTCCATGTGGAAAATACGGAACATTAGATAAATATGTACCAGACGGTGATTATGTCGTTATCAAGTTTGCACGTTGGGCGTTTGAGAAATTCAAAGGTGTCGAAGACAAACTTGGAACACAGATGCGTGCCGTTGGTGAAGTTATGAGTATCGGTAAGACATACAAAGAAGCATTCCAGAAAGCGATCCGAAGCTTAGAGACAGGACGCTACGGACTTGGACATGCGAACAACTTTGATACTTTAACAAAAGAAGAATTATTAAAGAAATTAGTGACACCATCAAGCGAACGTCATTTCATCATGTACGAAGCATTAAGAAAAGGTGCAACTGTTGATGAGATCTTTGAACTGACAAAAGTAAAAACATACTTTATCGAGCAGATGAAAGAGTTAGTTGAAGAAGAAGAAAAGCTTCTTGCATGCAAAGGAAACATGCCATCTGATGAAATGTTAACATCAGCGAAGAAAGATGGTTTCTCTGACAAATATTTAAGTCAGTTATTAGAGATTCCAGAAGAAGATATCAGAAATAAACGTATTTCAATCGGTGTCGAAGAAGCATGGGAAGGGGTTCATGTAAGCGGAACGCCAGACAGTGCATATTATTATTCAACATATAATGCAGAAGACAAGAACCCAGTATCCACAGATAAACAAAAGATCATGATCTTAGGTGGAGGCCCAAACCGTATCGGACAGGGTATTGAATTTGACTACTGCTGTGTACATGCATCTCAGGCACTGAAGAAAATGGGATTCGAGACGATCATCGTAAACTGCAACCCAGAGACAGTATCTACAGATTACGATACATCCGATAAATTATATTTCGAACCATTAACAGTGGAAGATGTATTAAGTATTTATAATAAAGAAAAACCATTAGGAGTGATCGCTCAGTTTGGTGGACAGACACCACTGAATATTGCTGCCGAACTTGAGAAAAATGGTGTGAAGATTCTTGGAACATCTCCATCTGTCATTGACCTTGCAGAAGACCGTGATCTGTTCCGTGAAATGATGGATAAATTAGAGATTCCAATGCCGGAATCAGGAATGGCAACAACAGTAGAAGAAGCATTAGAGATCGCAGGAAAGATCGGATATCCAGTGATGGTAAGACCTTCCTACGTTCTTGGTGGACGTGGAATGGAAGTTGTCTATGATGACGAAAGCATGGCAGGATATATGAAAGCAGCCGTTGGTGTAACACCAGACCGCCCAATCCTGATCGACCGTTTCTTAAATCATGCGATGGAATGTGAAGCAGATGCGATCAGTGACGGAACACACGCATTTGTACCAGCAGTGATGGAACATATCGAACTTGCAGGAGTTCATTCAGGAGACTCCGCTTGTATTCTTCCATCTGTTCATATTTCAGAAGAAAACCTGGAAACGATCAAAGAATACACAAGAAAGATCGCAGAAGAAATGCATGTCAAAGGACTAATGAATATGCAGTATGCGATCGAAGATGATAAAGTTTATGTATTAGAAGCAAACCCACGTGCATCTCGTACAGTACCTTTGGTATCCAAAGTATGTAACGTGAGAATGGTTCCACTGGCAACACAGATCATCACATCTGAATTAACAGGAAAACCATCACCAGTACCAGAATTAAAAGAGCAGGCAATTCCATATTATGGAGTCAAAGAAGCAGCCTTCCCATTCAATATGTTCCAAGAAGTAGACCCAGTTCTAGGACCAGAAATGCGTTCTACAGGAGAAGTTCTTGGATTATCCAAATCCTATGGAGAAGCTTTCTACAAAGCACAGGAAGGTGTTGGAGCGAAACTTCCATTAGGAGGAACGGTACTGATTTCTGTAAATCGCAAGGATAAAGAAGAAGTTGTAGAAGTAGCAAAAGCATTCGCAGACGACGGATTCAAGATCCTTGCAACAGAAAACACATGTAAACTGATCAAAGAAGCTGGAATTGAAGCTGAGAAAGTCAATAAATTAAGCGAAGGAAGACCAAACATCCTTGACCTTATCACAAATGGTAATATCGATATTATTGTAAACTCTCCAGTCGGAAAAGACAGCGTGAACGATGATAGTTACCTAAGAAAAGGTGCGATCAAAGCGAAGATTCCATATTATACAACAATCGCAGCAGCCAAAGCAGCAGCTGAAGGAATCGCTTATGTAAAAGCACATCAGGATCAGAATGAAGAAGTGAATTCATTACAGGGATTACATGCACAGATTTCTGATAAGTTGTAATTTGTGTGTTGGCCAACTGTAGTCTTTCAGTATATGATAAAAAATAAATAAACGATTGGAAGAGCAGCTAGAGAATTTTGCTCACGTTTTTTGCAGATCGCTGATCCGCCGGCTTTCCTTGTGCAACTCGCCTTCAAGGGTGTTTAAATCAGAACTCTTTGAGGCTCAGACAGCACACCAAGCCGGCTGCGAATCCGCAAAAAACGTGGCAAAATTCTAATGCTACTCTTCCAATCGTTTATTTATTTTTTATCATATACCTGAAGGCTAAAGTGTGGACAATTACAAGATTGGAAAACTTAGGTGGGGTGTATGTTAAACGTTATTGGTTTTCGTAAGTTTCTTTTATCTTCCGTCAACGAATTCAAAACTTATCAGTCAATACCGTTTAACATACACACTGTGTAGTGATTTGAATAGCGTTCCGTTGTATGAGTCAGAAAGAAAATAAGAAAAAATATTTATAAGAATACAGGGTGACAACATGAGCACTTTTTGAATGCGTTTTTTACAAATTCGCAGCGCCCTGTGGTTGATTGTCTGACCGTAGCTGCGGGCATTTTGGCTCGCAGCCAGGAAGTTATCAAAGGAACAGGCGCGGATCAGCGATTTGTAAAAAACGCTTTCAAAAATGCGGAGTGTCACCCTGTATTCTTCTAAATATTTTTTCTTATTTTCTTTCTGACTCATACATGCAACACTATCCACAAATCAGAGATTTCGATAACGATTCATCGCTGCCATAACTTCCTGCTTCCGAGGCATCGCCAGATTACTTTTCACATATTTGCTATCCAAGATCGTAGAAAGTCCCTTTGTTTCAATGATCTGCATTAATTCATCTGCAACTGCACAAAGATCTTTCTTCCCATCCATCAAATGAAGTTTCGCATACAACAAAGCATAACCAAGAGCTGTTGTCTGTTCAGTATCAGCAATCTGCTCCACATATCTTAGATCAACTGTATCCTTGTTAATCGAAAAAGCATCTTTTCCAAGTGTTTTCATCTTGATCTTGCGTTCTTTCTTCAAATGATTTCCAGCGTTGAAACAACGGTCAAAACAAGGATCTGGATGTTTCTTTTCAGGCAGTGAAACCATAGGGAAATCTTTTGCTGCGTCTTTGGCGGCTGTAGTGATATCTTTTGGTATATACTGATCCATCTGAATGATATGATCTGCCGGATGGAAATAAGATCCGCAGCTTCCAGCAACGATGATCGAAGAAATATCATATCTTTCGTACAATTCACGAATCCGTTCGATAAAAGGAGTGATCGGTTCCTGATCACGAAGAACTACACGCTGCATCAGTTCATCACGGATCATAAAGTTGGTGGCACTCGTATCCTCGTCAATTAAGAATAAAGAAGAATCCGTTTCCATGGCTTCAACTACATTTGCAGCCTGTGAGGTGCTTCCACTGGCATCTTCTGTGTCAAAAGAAACCGTATTTTTCCCATTTGGCAGGTTATTAATGAACATAGAAATATCTGTATTTGTAATACTTCTTCCATCTTCTGCACGAATCTTCATGGCAGTTGGATCAGTAATGACAAATTCACGACCATCCCCTTTGACATGATCGTAAACACCAAGTTCCAATGCTTTTAATAACGTCGATTTTCCATGATATCCACCACCAACGATCAGGGTGATTCCTTTCGGAATTCCCATACCCGTGATCATTCCTTGATGTGGAAGTTCAAAAGATACACGGTAAGTATCTGGTGACTGGAATTTCACACAGTTTCTTAAAGGTTTCTGTGAGATACCACTTTCTCTAGGCAAAACAGAGCCATCTGCAATAAATGCGACAAGTCCCATAGAAGACAGTTTTTTACGAATTGTATGTTGATCTTCGGATAAATAAATTACTGATTCCAACATTTTTTGATCAATATTTTTATAAAACAAAGAAGATGAAACACAATCTGGCAGCAGTCCAAACAACATTTTATCCAATTCTCTCGCATTTACAGTTCGTCCATTTGCAGGAAAACCAGCTTCAAAATGAACAGAGATGTCACCGTTGGAAGGATTGATCGTACATGCAGTTCGTTCTAGTACCTGTTGTCCACATTTACTGACAGAAAATAAACCGCTTTTTCCAGAACCTTTGGCACGAAAAGAGATCTTAGATAAAGTTTGATAAAATAATCGTGTCAAATGATCACAGAGTGCAACCTGTTTATATTTTGTATCATAAAAAGAAGCAGGAAATCCAGCCGATCTTCCTTTCACATGGATACTTAATTTTGATGGAGATGCAAAAGGATCGCCTTGTACATGATCAATGGAAAGAAAATAAGTTCCAAAATCATAAGTACCTTGCGTATTTTTATATGCAGGATATCCTTTACGGTCAATATTTTTTAATAGTGATTTTAAATTCGATGATGATTTCATAAATCAATTCCTCCTAATCCTAAAATCCATGATAACAGTCAGTGCGATTTTTGTAAACCAGATGAAATCAAAGGGAATCCGTGGTATCATAGAAAGATGATCAACAAGGAAGGCGGAATAGAGACGATGGATCTTAATAAATTAAAAGAGATACAGGCCGTTGTTTTTGATATGGACGGGCTGATGTTTGACAGTGAACGCTATGTACAGAAGTCATGGGATATTGCAGGAGAACGTCTGGGATATGGACCTCTGGGGCATAATATTGTCAATACATTGGGAACAAACCTTACAAATCGTAAGAAATATTTCTTAGAACATTACGGAAATGATTTTCCATTTGATAAATTTTTGGATGGATACAGAGATGCATATTATGAATTGGTTGAAGACGGTGTGCCAGCCAAGAAAGGTCTTCATGAGATTTTGAAAGTCCTCAGAGAAAAAGGACTAAAGATCGGAGTTGCAACATCTTCCAGTGAAGAACACGCCGTAAGTAATCTGAAACGAGAAGGGATTTTTGACTACTTTGATTCCGTGATCACAGGAAATATGATCGAACACGGAAAGCCAAAGCCAGATATTTATATCGAAGCATGCAGACAATTAAAAGTCGATCCATCAAAAGCGATCGCATTAGAAGATGCAATCAATGGAATCCGTTCCGCACATGGAGCAGGCATGAATCCAGTGATGATCCCAGATATCGTGCAGGATACAAGTAAAGTCGATGATATATTATTTGGAAAATGTGAATCTTTGCTGGAATTTGCAGAGATTTTACAGGGCGTAACATTAGATATAGAAGAAACACAAAAATAAGGAGAGAATATATGGCAAAGAAGAAAAGCGCAGGGTGCGAATATTGTAGTAATTATGTGTATGATGAAGATTATGAATATTATGTATGTGATATTAATTTAGATGAAGATGAGATGGCAAGATTTATGAGCTATAGCGATTGGGATTGCCCTTATTTCCAGATGGACGATGAATATGCGATCGTTAGGAAACAAAATTAAAAGGTAAGAAATAATTGACAATAAATGGAAATCTGTTAAAATATAAATGAAGCAATTTACATAATTTGTAATATAAGGAGAAAATATGGGGAATAAAGACATTACAGATTTCAATGAAGCGCAATTAAGAAAGAGAGCAGCAAGTAAGGAAGAATTAAATATTTGTTTGACCAATAATTATGCATTTCAAAAGATATTTAAGAATGAAGAGATAGTAAAAGGATTTTTAATAGCATTGTTGCATTTAAAGGAAACAGATATTGAAGAGTTGGAGGTTACGGATCCTTTTGTGGAAGGTGAAGTAAAAGAAGAAAAAGAGGGAATACTAGATGTCAAATTAATCTTAAATGGTGGCAAAAAGATTAATATCGAGATGCAAAATACGTATCAGGAAGATTGGGCAGAGAGAAGTTTATTTTATAATTGTCGGATGTTTACAGAGGGATTAAAAAAGGGAGAATCTTATTATGAATTACCTCCATGTATTCATGTAGGAATTCTTGATTTTAATTATTTAAAAAGTCCTGGATTTTATCATAGAATTTTATTAAAAGATGATACAACAGGTGAATTGTATAGTAGTAAATTTCAATTTCATGTGATAGAATTAAGTAAAATAGCAACGACAAAAGGAAAAGCAAGAAAACAAGATCTTTATAAATGGGCTAAATTAATTTCAGCAAGTACTTGGGAAGAAATCAGAGAAGAATCTGAAGGAAATCATTACATGGAAAAGGTGAGGGATGAAATGATTAAGATGAGCCAAGATGAGAGTGAGAGATATCTTTATTTAAGGGAACAAATGGCAATCCGCGATAAAGCGAGTCAATTAAGAAGTGCAGAGAATATAGGAATAAGGAAAGGTGAACTTTTAAAATTAGTGACACTAGTACAGAGAAAAATTGAAAAAGGAGATACGGTAGATAAAATAGCAGATGATCTGTTAGAAGATCAAGAAATTATTGAGAAAATATATAATTTAATAAGAAAATATCCTGATAAAGATGAAAAAGAAATTTGTAATTTTTTGATATAAGAATAAAACCAGTCACAGGATGGTTAATACAATTACCAAAGGAATACATAAAGTAATTCAAGAAAAGGGGTGTTGCAATATGAAGAAAAATACGATCATATGCATTTCCAGAGAATTCGGCAGTGGAGGAAGAGAGGTCGGACAGCAGTTATCCAAGAAGCTTGGAATTCCTTTCTACGACAAAGAGATTTTGGCAAGAGTTGCTGAAGAAAGTGATATGTCGGAAGAGTTTGTAAAGAATCACGAGGAGAATGCAGTTTACAGTCACATTATCAATGTCCCGATCGGACACAGATTTCCAGGCGTTGACACAGAAGAGATCATGACACCAGAGAAATTATTTATGATCCAGGCACATGTGATCCATGAACTGGCAGCAGAGAATGAATCCTGCATTTTCGTGGGAAGATGTGCAGATGTGGTGCTTAAGGATCACGAAAACTGCTACAGTTTCTTTATCCACAGTCCTCTAGAAGAACGGATCAAACGGATCGTAGAGACAGAACATGTGACAGAACGACAAGCGAAGAAGATGATCAAGCAAACCGATTGGGAGAGATCTTCTTATCATAATTATTATACAAAACAAAAATGGGGAGACCCCGGTAATTATGATCTCATGATCAATTCAGCAAGGACAGGAATCCAGAAAGCAGTTGAAATTATCATGGATTATGTGAAATAAAAAACGATGATATGCAATGTATACAAGGTATCAAAAGATACCTTGTATATTTTTTGTATAAAAATGAGAAAATGTAAATATTTTTAATCAGACCTTGAACAAAATCAAAAGTGTGATAAGATAAAAACTGTAAAACAAAAGACAAAACACAGAAATAATCTTTAAAACACAGAAAAAGAAAGGAAATAATATGGAAATTACAGACAGTGCAAGGAACAGGATGTTTTCAAATAAAGATCTCGTACGATTGATCATACCGTTGATCATTGAGCAGATGTTAACTGTAACGGTAGGACTTGCGGACTCTATCATGACAGCGAATGTTGGAGAAGAAGCTGTATCAGGAGTTTCATTGGTAGACAGTGTTATGGTATTGATGATCAATCTGTTCTCGGCATTGGCAACTGGAGGAGCCGTCGTTGCAGGGCAGTTTCTCGGACAGAGAAAAAATATCATGGCATGTAAGACAGCAGACCAGTTGATCTTATTTATTGTTTCATTATCTGTAGTGATCATGGCAGGAATTTATGCATGTAAAAACTTTATTTTAAATGTAGTGTTTGGAAATATTGAACCAGGAGTTATGCATAACGCAGAAATATATCTGATGATCGTCACGGCATCTATTCCATTTATTGCAATATATAATGGATGTGCCGCATTATTCCGTATCATGGGGAATTCAAAGATTTCTATGAATATGTCTATGTTGATGAACGGTATCAACATCGCAGGAAATGCGATTTTGATCTATGGGTTTAAATTTGGGGTTGAAGGAGTTGCGATCCCAACATTAGTATCAAGAATTGTTGCAGCAGTTGTCATGGTAAGACTGCTCGCAAAACAAAATCAGGATGTGCATTTAAGCAAACATATCCATTTTCATTTTAAGGGATATTTAATACAGAAGATCTTACATATCGGAGTACCAAACGGAATCGAAAATAGTATGTTCCAGTTAGGAAGAATCATGGTATTAAGTATCGTTGCAGGATTTGGGACATCATCTATCACAGCCAATGCCATCGGAAATGTGGTAGCATCATTTGAGTTGATCCCAGGGATCGGAGTAGGATTTGCTGTGCTGACCGTTGTATCAAGATGCATCGGAGCTGGAGATTATGAAGCTGCAAGATACTATACAAAGAAGCTGTTAAAAGTAGCCTATGCAGCATTGATCGCATTAAATATCATCGTAGTTATGATCTTACCACTGATCATTCAGGTATATCATTTATCACCAGAAACAGCAGCGATCACAAGAAAAATCTTATTATATCATACTTTATGCTGTGTAACGATCTGGCCGCCAGCATTCACGATCCCGAACACATTAAGAGCCGCAAATGATGTCAAATACTGTATGGTTGTAGCATCAGCCACGATGTGGATATTTAGAATCTTCTGCAGTGTTGTTCTTGGAAAATGGATGGGACTTGGAGTATTCGGAGTCTGGGTAGCAATGACATTAGACTGGGTATTCAGAGGAATCCTGTTTGTCAAACGATACATACAAGGGAAATGGCAGAGAATGGAATTGATTTAAATGAAACAGATTAAACAAAGAAATTGTAGAAGATAAGAACAGCCCAGAATCGTCAGGTATAAAAAGACGATTCTGGGCTGTTTTAAAATTTGTATCTAGAATGTAAATCCAGGATCTTCAGTAGTATCCATTTCATCAAAAGTAACTTTTTCCGTTAATTTATTCTTTTTATTTTCCATTGTAATAAAAGCACGGTAATTTGTTGGAATTGTAACGGAAGAACCTTTTACTCTTTTCATTTTAGTAGCTCCTGGCTTGTAAGTATAAATAGATTTTACTCTCCAGTTCTTATTAGGAGTGATCTTGATATTACGTCCCATAAAGGAAATCCCAGATCCGTTTTTATTCTTAAAATCAGAAGTACAGTCTCTTCCATCCACTATAATCTTCTTAAAAGGATTTGAGTATTTTATAACTTTGACTGTTGTTTTTACAGAGTAAGTTTTACCTCTATATTTAAATTTTGCAGTGATTTTTGTTGATCCTGTTTTCTTAAGTTTTACACCGATTCCTACCTGATTGTTATCTGCAATAAGATAATAATCTTTTCCAAAAGTTTTTGTAGAAATAACCTTTTTATTTGAAGATTTAACCTTCATACCATTACGCAGGATGGATTCTGAATTAGAGCGATTTGTTCCCTTGATATAGATCACATTTGTGTAAAAACCATTCTCGCCATTATTTTTTTTGTCATAACTTAAGGTTGTCTTTTTAGGTAGAGAAAATTTTGCTTTCGCATTTACACTATAAGCAGAACACATACCTACTGTTAATACAGATGCCAGAAAAATAGAGGCACCTTTTAAAAAACTTTTCTTCATAAAAATCTCCTTTCGATGAACAAAAAATACAAAATCATTATAGCATAGAAATATGCAAAAATGTAAGGTATAATAATGATAAAACAACCTTCAAGGAGGATACTGTTACATGAATAAAAAAGAACTAGCACTAGAAGTCATTGAGCGTCTGAAGAATGAATATCCAGATGCAGACTGCACACTGGAATATGATCAGGCGTGGAAATTATTAGTTAGCGTAAGACTGGCGGCTCAGTGTACGGATGCACGGGTGAATGTCGTGGTAAAAGGATTATTTGAAAAATATCCAACAGTAGAAGCACTGGCAGCAGCAGACGTTGCAGATATTGAAGAAATCGTACGGCCCTGTGGTCTTGGAAAGAGCAAGGCAAGAGACATCAGCAAATGTATGAAAGTTTTAAGAGATGAATATAACGGTAAGATCCCAACCGATTTTAAATCGATCCTAAGTCTTCCTGGGGTCGGAAGAAAAAGTGCCAACCTGATCATGGGAGATGTTTTTGGCAAACCTGCGATCGTTACGGATACACATTGTATCCGCTTGGTCAACCGGATTGGATTGGTTGATGGGATAAAAGACCCTAAAAAAGTTGAGATGGCATTATGGGAGATTATTCCACCAGAAGAAGGAAGTGATTTCTGCCACAGGCTGGTATGGCATGGAAGGGATGTCTGTACGGCAAGAACAAAGCCTCATTGTGAGAGATGTTGTTTGAATGATATCTGCGCACAAATTATATAAAGGTACCATGATCAAAAGTATGAAAGGAGAAAGTTTATGAGGAAACTATCAAGAAGAGCTGCCAGTATTGCATTAGCAGCGGCAATGCTATTTACAACTGCAGGAGTCAGTCAGAAGAAGGTAGAGGCTGCTTCTACAGGAAAATTATCTGTTACAGGATATCAGGACTATAGTGATGCACAGAAAATCTTAAAAGAAGTGAACAAATACCGTAAGAAAAATGGACGCAAAGCATTGAAGATGGATCGAGGATTGACAAATTCAGCAATTATGCGTGGATTTGAAACAACGATCTATATTCCAGAAACAAGTCCGCATAGAAGACCAAATGGAAAGCTTTCAAAAAGTATCAACAAGAAGATCATCTATGAAAACTGTGCACAATCCGCAGGAACTACACCGAAACAGATCGTAAAGGGTTGGATCAATTCTTCCACACATAGAAAAGGTCTGTTACTTTCGAATGCAAAAAGTGTAGGGGTTGCAGCAGTTACGGTTGTGTCAAGAGATGGGTATGAAGCCAATACCTGGGTATTAGACTTTAGCAGTTCCAAAGCAAAGAAAGTAGAAAAATCCAAGGCAAGAAAGCAATTTACAAAAAATATCGTGACAAAGAATTCATATTTAAAGAAGAGCTATTTAAAACTAGACAGCAGATACGGTACAATATGGGAAACAGAAAAAATGCAGATGAAGCCAACATATCAAGGCAAAATGATGAAAGAGTACGGTGTGTATCCAACAGTGATCAATACATCATCTTTCACATCATGGAAGAGTAGTAATCCATCCGTGGCATCTGTTGACTCGAATGGAAGAATCACAGGAAATAAAGCTGGAACAGCGACGATTTCTGCAAAATTAAAAACAGGGACAAAGATAACGATTTCAAAGAAGATCAAAGTCGTACCGACGAATCAGCAAATTGATCCATGGGAATAAGCAAAAACTAAAGAAGCAGGATAGAATAAAAAAACGTAATCTCAAGAGGTTCATTTGAGATTACGTTTTTTTCTATAGGATCATGCCTGAAATCCAAGGTAGGCATTGATTCTCTTATGAAATAGAGAAGAAAATATATTTGTAATATTACCACTTAAGAAAGCGGCGATCACGGTTCCGATTCCAACGGATGGTAATTCTGGAAGCAATACAAAAGAAGCAATCGCAGAACATATAGTAAATAAAACTTCCAGACAAACTCTGACAGCGCCAAAGCTTATATTTTTCTTATCAGAGATAGTTTTCACAAGTCCTTCCATTGGCATAACAGCGAACCCGGAACTGATCGTGAATCCGACACCTATTGATAGAACGGCACATGCGATGATAGATAGTAAAATCTTAGCGGCAAGTCCATGAGGTTCAATAAAGAATAAACCATAAGAAGTAAATTCGATAAATAAAGAATAAACAAAAGTCAAACCAAGCTGAGTCAACTGCATTTTCCCGAATTCATGAAGGATCAGAGCTTCACAAACCAAGAAAGTAGAGTTGATCAGGAAGTTAAATAAAGCATAGCTGTGAACTGGGGAAAGATAACTTAATGTCAAAGCCATCGTACAGCTAGGTGCAACTCCAAGAGCTGCTTTCAAAAATAAATTAGAACCAACAGACATGATCAACAGTCCTAAAATATAAAATAACAATCTATGGTAAAAAAATCTTTTTTTGTTTTTCATAATTTCAACGATTCCTTTCATCAAAATTTCATATTTTATCAATCGTATTCCTTTTGTGTTTCTTATTATATATAGAGAGAGCGAAGTATTGCAATTCCAGTTGAGATTTGATATATTCCAAATAGGAATATACGAAGATATTTGAAAAGGGTATGGAAAAATGGAAATACAGCAATTATATTATTATATGGAATTATGTAAACAGAAAAATTTCACAGAAGCTGGATATGCCTGTAACATGACACAAGGTGCATTATCAAAACAGATCCGTAAGTTGGAAAATGAGTTAGGAATTACACTGATCCGCAGGAATACAAGGAAATTTGAGTTGTCCAAAGAAGGAGAGATCTTTTTGTCTTATGCAAAGAAAATGACGGGAACCTATGAAGAGATGTTGAAAAATGTTCAGAAAAATCAGGAAATTAAGATTGGTTGTATGCCGGTTCTTGCACCATATCATTTTGCAAGATTGGTGGCGGATTTCAGAAAAGAATATCCAGATATCAAACTTGTGATCGATGAAAGAATCGCAAGTGAGATTCAGGAAAACTCCGATCGTTATGATTTCTTGATCTTGAGAGAAAATATGATGGAAGATCAGAAAAAATTCCGTTTTTCCCCACTGTATGATGATAAATTGTGTGCAGTGTTATATGAAAAACATCCGCTTTATGGAAGAGATCGACTTCAACTGAAAGAATTGAAAGATGATGTTTTTATCTTCCCAGAGAGAGGCAGCGGAAGTTACGAAGTGTTTTATAAGAGTTGTGAGAAAGCAGGATTTGAACCGAAAATAGCTTTTGAATTTCCACAAGCAAATACAATCATGAGTTTTGTAAGTGAAGGGGTTGGGGTTACGATCACATTTTCAACGGTTTATAGAGAAGCTAAATGTGCTGGAGTTAAAATGATACCACTAGAAGATGAATTACATTCTGTGATATCACTATTTTATAGAAAAAATAAGCCATTGGATTATGCAAAGAAGCAGTTTTTGAATTATGTAAGGGAGCATTTGTATACGTAAGTGAATTAGCAGGCATATTGTGAATCTGTTATACTAGAGGAAGTAAATACAAGGAGAATTCTTATGAAGTATGTCATAAAAATAATACTGATCGTGACATGCCTGATCATTATGTTACCATTTGGCGGATGTGGCCGGAAGAAGCAGGTAACAGCTCAGAAAGCAGGAGTATTAAAGCCAGAAGCACCGGGGAAGGAAGTTTTGGATCATGGGGAGGCTGTGGTTGATATATCGAATGTGGCTCAAGGCTATGTAGCACTGCGATATAAGGGAAGTGCAAAGAAGATCAGTGTTGAAGTGATCGGAAAGAATAATAAAGTATATAAATATTTTATTGAACGGACAAAAGAGCCGACATATTTTCCATTGACCAGTGGAAATGGTGCATATCAGATCTCTGTATATGAAAATGTGCAGGACGATGAATACAGTGTTTTGATGATGGATAGTTTTGAGGTGAAATTAAAAAATAAATTTCTGCCATTTTTATATCCTAACCAGTATGTAGAATTTACAAGTAAGACGAAAGCAGTAAAGGAAGCGAAGAAACTGGCAAAAGATTCCAAAGATGATCTGGCAATCGTCAAAGCTGTTTATAATTATGTGGTCAAAAATGTAAAATATGATGATGAGAAAGCGCAGAATGTTCAGAGTGGATATCTGCCATCGGTAGATGAGACATTGAAGACAAAGAAGGGAATCTGCTTTGATTATGCTGCACTGATGACGGCGATGCTGCGTTCGCAGGGCATTCCGACCAAGCTTGAGATCGGGTATTCAGGGGATATCTATCATGCCTGGATCAGTACCTGGCTGAATGAAAAGGGATGGGTAGATAATATCATTCAGTTCGATGGGAAAAGCTGGGAGTTAATGGATCCGACACTGGCAGCAAACAGTGATAACAAGGAAGATGTGAAAGAATATATTGGGAATGGAGAACATTATGTACTTCAGTATAGTTATTAAGAAGGGATAGATATGAAGAAGAAACTTAGCAACGAAGAACTGATCACATTTTGTGGTCAGATGGCGCTGATCTTGAAATCTGGGATTTCATCGCTTGAGGGGATTTACATTATGGAAGATGGAGATGTCCAGACAGAAGGCAGGGAGATATTAAAAGAGATCCGCGAAGAACTTGAAATGTGTGGAATGCTTTATCCTGCAATGGAGAAAACAGGGGTTTTTCCAGAATATGCACTTCATATGACGGAGATCGGAGAACAGACAGGAAGACTGGATGAGACGATGGAAGCATTGGCGGCATATTACCAGAGGGAAGAACAAATATTAGATGCGGTCAAGAGTGCAGTGACTTATCCGGTTGCGATGCTCGGGATGTTGTTAGTGATCGTTGCAGTATTATTTATAAAAGTTATGCCAGTATTTGAACAGGTATATATGCAATTAGGGCAAGAGATGACAGGAGTTGCACGTCAGTTATTGAATATTGGAGATTGGATGAGGCAGTCAGCAATTGTTCTGGTAGTTTTGGCAGTGGTGATCTTGATCATAGTATTTTTCGTTATTTTTTATAAAAAGGCAAGAATTGAATTTATCTCGAAGATACAAACCATCGGATTTATGAAGAAAATCGCATGGAAACGCGCAAGAACAAGATTCGCAGGTGGAATGGCAATGGCATTAAAGAGTGGACTTGATATGGATGAAAGTCTGTCACTTTCTGAGAAACTGACAGATTATGAACCGTTAAAAATGAAGATTCAGCAATGTCAGGAACAGATGAAAGAAGGAGAAACATTTCCGAAAGCATTGAAAGAAGCACATATTTTTGATGGAATGCAGGAAAGATTGATGATCATCGGTTATGAAACGGGTGCCGTAGATGAGGTAATGGAACAGGCAGCAGATCTGTATCAGAAACAACTGCAGGATCAGATTCAGAAGATGATCGCTGTGTTAGAACCGACGCTGGTAGGAATCTTATGTGTGATCGTAGGGATCATTTTATTATCTGTCATGTTGCCACTAGTTGGTATTATGGCTGGAATTGGATAAGGGAGGCAGATTTTGAGAAATCGTTTTCAAAAACAAAGAAAAATTGACAATAAAATTCGAATTTTCCTGCCAGTTATGATCTGTGGCATTATGGTGGCTGTGTTATGGAATAGCAGCAGCCAGATTTTTCGGGAAACAAAGAAAAGACAGGAAGAAAGTCTGAAAGAAGCCGTGATCAAAGGGGCGGTACAATGTTACAGTGTGGAAGGGCGATATCCAGAAAGTCTTTCTTATATGGAGAAACATTATGGATTGGAGTATGACAAATACGAGTTTGTGATCTCATACGAGATCATTGGGTCTAACCGCATGCCACAAGTTACGGTGATCCCATTGAATGAGAGGTGAGGTTTTTGGAGAGACAAAGACATATGACAGATCAGATGTTTCTTGTGATCTTATTTGCAGTGTTTGCAGTTTGTGCGTTTTCCTTGAGTATGATCGGGGCGAATATATATAGTCATACAGCCTCTGTGATGAATGAGGATTATGAGGAACGGATCGATATTTCTTATGTAACAGAAAAGATAAGACAGTGGGATGAAAAGGACAGCATCGAGATCGGCAACTTTCATGGACGCACAGCCCTGGTCCATACGGAAAAGATCAATGGGAAAAAATACAATACATATCTCTATCAGGAGAAGGGTGCGTTGAGAGAATTAATGGTGAGAGAAGGTCTGGATACAACAACGATGCAGGGAGAGAAGATTGTGGAAGCAAAAGATTTTTCTGTAATAGAAACAAAACAGCTGTATCATATAAAGATTCAGGGAAGTGATGGCAAGATATATCATAACTGTGTATACAGACACAGCAGGAATTAGGAGGAAGTATGAGACAAAAAAGCAATGGAACACACCTGATCCTGATGGAATTAATGATGGTATTATTCTTTTTTGCAATCTGTGGATCAATCCTGCTTCAGGTATTTGTAAAAGCTCATAACATTAGTGCAAAAGCAAGAGAAATGACAGAGACAAAAAATTATGTAACACAAGCTGCAGAACTGATAGAAGCGGGTGCTTATGACATCAAAGATTTTCAAGAATATTTTACACAAATAGATGGTAAAGCCGGAGGTTATCAGTGTTATTATGATCAGGATTGGAATGAGATAAAGAAAACAAAAGCCCGTTATCATATGACGATAAAGCTTGAAAGGCAGCCAGCGAAAGTTCTGGGAAAGATTACGATGTGGAGGGAAAACCAACAGATTTATCAGCTTGATATTTTAAGATACAGGCAGGAAAGGAAAGATAATGAAAGATCGTAAAATGCCATTTTTAGGGATTGGAGCAGCTTCGATCGTGCTCGTGTTAGCTATGATCTGTTTAGCAGTTTTTGCGGCTTTGACACTTTCAAGTGCCAAGGGAGATCATACGTTAAGTAAAAAGAATTTGGAACGTACGTCGGCTTTTTATCAGGCATCCAATGCGGCGAATGAACAAGTTGGAGCGATTGATGAGAAACTATGGAAGTTGTATCGAAGATCTAAGGATAAAAAAGATTATATGAAAAGGGTTCGACGATCGTTTACAAAAAGCAAGGGGATTTCATATAATAAAAAAGAGAAAACAATTGCATTTCAGGAAAGTATCACAGACAAACAGCAGCTATCTGTGAAATTGCAGATTTATTATCCGGAGAAAAAGAATGATCCGTGTTATGAATTGATCAAATGGAAGAAAGAAGCTGTTGGGGCATGGAAGAAGGATGATTTCCTTCCGGTTTATCGAAATAAGTAAAAGGGGTCAGTATGAATATTGAAGAATTTTTAACATTAGCAGCAGAAGAGGAAGCCTCAGATCTGTTTATTGTAGCAGGGCTTCCATTGACGATGAAAGTAAATGGAGTGATGCGTCGCATCAATGAAGAAAAAATGATGCCGCAAGATACGGAAAAAATGATCCGGGAGATTTATGAGAAAGCGTTAGACAGAGACATAAATCAACTGTTGAAGACAGGAGATGATGATTTCTCATTTGCAATTCCTGGGTTGTCGAGATTTCGTGTCAGTGCGTATAAACAGAGAGGATCCTTAGCGGCAGTGATCCGTGTGATCGCATTCCGACTGCCAGACTATAGGCAATTAGGAATCCCGGATCAGGTAATGAAATTAAGTGAATTAAACAAAGGACTTGTGCTTGTAACGGGACCAGCGGGAAGTGGAAAATCCACGACACTTGCATGTATGATAGAAGAAATCAATGAAACAAAAGAAGACCATATCATCACATTAGAAGATCCGTTGGAATTTTTACATCAACATAAGAAAAGTATCGTCAGTCAGAGAGAAGTAAACATGGATACTGTAAATTATGTTACTTCCTTAAGAGCTGCATTAAGACAAAGTCCGGATGTGATATTGCTTGGGGAAATGAGAGATTATGAAACGATTCAGGTAGTTATGACAGCTGCAGAAACAGGGCATCTGGTATTTTCAACACTTCATACTATCGGGGCAGCGAATACGATCGAACGTATCATAGATGTATTTCCACCAAATCAGCAACGCCAGATCATGATTCAGCTGGCTTCTGTATTACAGGCGGTAATTTCCCAGCAGCTAATACCAACAATGGATGGAACATTGATTCCTGTATTTGAGATCATGGAAGTAACTCCGGCGATCCGTAATATGATCCGTGAAAATAAAGTGCATCAAATAGATGGCTTGATCTATTCCTCTACAGGAAGTGGAATGATATCTATGGACCAATCATTGATCAATCTACATAAAGAAGGACAGATCAGCAAAGAAACTGCGATTTTATATGCATCCAATCCAGAAATGATAACAAAAAGGATCCGCTAAGAAATATGGTCAGAAACAGGCTGAAATCCATCGGAATTTATTGACAAAAAAGTGCGAATATTGTACGATAAAAATATATTATAGGGTGAGTGTCTCTCACATGGAGATTGAGAGATAAAAGCAAAGAGTATAGATATTAATACTAAGAAGGGGCGAGAGTTATGAAGAAGAAAGTCATGGTCGGATTGGTGTCCGTGGTAGTAGCTGTTGCATTGGTTTTTGGTGGAGTCACATTTTACAATAACCGTCAGCAGGAGAAGTTTGAGAAGCAGATGGCTTCCTATGAAAGCGTTGATACTATGCAACATCCAAGTGAAGCAACAACATCAATTGATGGAATTCAAGTACCGCTTGGCAAGAAACCGAAGGTAACGACGAAGAAAACAACAAAGAAAAGCACAAGAATCCAGAAGCTTAAGAAGAAAGCAAGCAGAAGCAAAGTAAGAACAAGAAGAACAACAAAGAGAAGAACAACAACATCTCAGAATCATTCCAGACGTAAGGTTGTGAACACAAAAGTTGTCAAAACACAGAAGGATTATGACAAGAAGGGTTCTAAGAAGAGAACGATCAAGACAGTCGTTCAGACAACGATCAAGACAACAACGGTTGAATTGAGTCAGATGTCTGGTGTTTCAGGAACAACATTAAGAACACTTGGTTCTCAGGCAGATGCTAAGATTCTGAATGCATTTGAAGATCTGAAGTTTAAGATGGTGATTGATAAAAATGCGGAAGCAACAGGTGTATTTAGCGTTAAGAGCCATAAGATCGCGCTTCAGAGTGCGAGATCTTCTGTATTACTTCATGAATTAGGACATTTCGCCAATTTCCTTGCAGGAGATAAAGTTGGAACGAGTGAATGGAAGTCCATTTACAATGCTGAGAAGAATAAATATGATGGATATAACAAAGCATATGCGATCAAGTCAGCATCTGAGTATTTTGCAGAATCTTACAAGGATTATAAGGAGCATCCATCCGCATTAAGATCAAAGAGACCAAGAACTTACCAGTTTGTTAAGAGTACGATTGATGGAATTACAGACAGCGATGTACAGAACATCAAAGATACCTACGGAGAATACTGGGGATTATAGGACGATACCTGAAGGAGTACTTTCTCAGAAAGTACTCTCTTTTTTTGCCAATTGCCTGTGTTGTTCTATAGAATGTGAAAGAGTGTAGAAACAAGGGATATTTAAAAAAAATAAAGGAGAAATAAGATGTTAAAGATCAAGGAATACGTCAAAGCAGAAAGTCTTGAGCAAGCTTATGAGCTAAATCAGAAGAAGACTAACTGCGTGATCGGTGGCATGTTGTGGCTTAAGATGGTCACAAGAAATGTACAAAAAGCAATTGATCTGTCGGGTCTTGGACTTGATCAGATCGAAGAAAATGATGAGGAATTTTCAATCGGAGCAATGGTAACACTAAGACAGATCGAACTTCATGAAGGATTACATACATGGAGTCAGGGAGCGGTTAAAGAAAGTGTGACACACATTGTCGGAGTACAGTTCCGTAATCTTGCGACAGTAGGTGGAAGTATTTTTGGAAAGTTCGGTTTCTCAGATGTATTAAGCTGTTTTCTGGCGTTTGACAGTTATGTAGAATTACATCACGAAGGAATCATTCCATTAGATCAATTTGCAGCAAATAAATATCCAAATGATATTTTAGTGCGTTTGATCATTAAGAAACACCCACAGGAAAGTGTTTATCTTTCTCATAGAAATACAAAGACAGATTTTCCAGTTTTGACATGTGCTGTTTCATTAGGTGAGAAAGAGGCATATGCGGTTGTCGGTGCAAGACCATCCAGGGCTTGCAGAGTCAGATTATCAGATCAGTGGATGGAACAGATCAAAGATGATGAAGGAAGAAGAAAACTCGCAGATGAAGTGACCAGTCAGATGAATTTTGGAAGCAACATGAGAGGAAGTGCCGCTTACCGTGAACAGTTATCAAAAGTCTTATTAAGAAGGGGCTTTGAACAGTTAGAAGAAAGGAGAGAAAAATAAACATGGAGATTACATTTACATTAAATGGAAAGAAAGTAACCCCACAGATTGATGCAGACACTCTCCTGATCGATCTTGTTAGAGATCTTGGTTGTTACAGTGTGAAACGTGGATGCGAGACATCAAATTGCGGATTATGTACGGTATTTATGGATGACCAGCCAATCTTATCATGTTCCATTCTTGCAGCAAGAGTTGATGGACATAAGATCGATACTTTAGAAGGACTGCAGGAAGAAGCAGCTGAGTTTGGAGCTTTTATTGCGAACCAAGGGGCTGAACAGTGCGGATTTTGTAACCCAGGAATGATCATGAATGCGATCGCATTATTTAGAGAGATTCCAGATCCGAGTGAAGAAGAGATCAAAGAATACCTTGCGGGGAATCTTTGCAGATGTTCTGGATATGAAGGACAGCTTCGAGGGATCTTAGACTTTTTGGAATATAAGAAAAATAAAGATGGAGGTGCCGAATGAAAGTAGTTAACCAGCCGATCATGAAAAAAGACGCTATGGCACTTGTGACAGGGAAACCTGTATTTACAAACGATAAGGCACCAAAAGAATGTCTGATCGTGAAATTACTTCGAAGTCCATATGCGAACGCAATGATCAAATCGATCAACACCCAGTTTGCTATGAAAGTGCCAGGGATTGAGGCAATTTATACATGGGAAGATGTGCCAAAGGAACGTTTTACGATGGCAGGACAGACATATCCAGAATTAAGTCCATATGACAGACAGATTCTGGATCAGCATGTCCGTTATGTTGGAGATCCTGTTGCGATCGTTGCCGGAGAGAATGAAAAGTGTGTTGATCAGGCGATCAAGATGTTACGTGTGGAATACGAAGTACTGCCAGCAAACTTAGATCCACGTAAGGCAATGGATAAAGATACACCGCTAGTGCATCCAGAAGATAACTGGAAAGCATTATGTAATATTGGTGCAGATAATAAGAAAAACCTGTGTGCAACAGAAGAAACACACGAAGGAGATGTCGATGCGGTATTAGCAGATTGCGACGTGGTTGTAGAACATACATATCATACAAAAGCAAATCAGCAGGCAATGATGGAGACATTCAGAACTTATTGTTTTATTGATGAATATGGAAGATTGAATGTTGTTAGTTCCACACAGATCGTATTCCATGTACGAAGAATCTTATCCAATGCATTATGTATTCCAAAATCAAAGATTCGTGTATCAAAACCAAGAATCGGTGGAGGATTTGGAGCAAAACAAAGTTCTATCTCCGAAGTATATCCAGCATTTGTCACATGGATGACAAAGAAACCATCCAAGATCATTTTTTCAAGAGAAGAATCTCAGATCGCATCTTCACCAAGACATGAGATGCAAGTAACAGTTCGTGTCGGAGCAAACAAGAATGGAAAGATCCGTGCGATCGATGTTTATACATTGTCCAATACAGGAGCCTATGGAGAACATGGTCCAACAACGGTAGGGTTATCTGGGCATAAATCAATTCCATTATATCGAGATCTGGAAGCACATCGTTTTGCATATGATGTTGTGTATACAAATCGTATGTCAGCCGGGGCTTATCGTGGATATGGTGCGACACAGGGTGTGTTTGCGCTGGAATCAGCAGTCAGTGAACTTGCAGCTAAGATAGGAATGGATCCAACGAAGATCCGTGAGATGAACATGGTCCGTGAAGGCGATGTGATGCCAGCATATTATGGAGAAACAGCAAACAGCTGTGCTTTGGATCGATGCCTTGCCCGTGCAAAAGAGATGATCAAATGGGATGAAAAATATCCATGCAAAGATATGGGAAATGGAAAAGTTCGAAGTGTCGGACTGTCAATGGCGATGCAGGGCTCCGGTATTTCTGGCGTTGACGTTGGTTCTGCAACGATCAAATTAAATGACGATGGATTGTATACACTTTCTATTGCTGCAGCAGATATGGGAACTGGATGTGATACGATCCTGGCCCAGATGGCGGCAGAATGTCTGGAATGTTCTATTGATGATATCATGGTCAGCGGAGCAGATACAGATACATCACCATACGATTCTGGATCTTACGCATCAAGTTCTACCTATGTCACAGGAAAAGCAGTGGAACGTGCCTGCGAAAAATTAAAGGGACATATTTTCAATAAGGCAGCTGAGATGATGGAAGTTGCAGATACAGATACTCTGGAATTTGACGGAAAGAAAGTCAGAGATGCAGAGAGCGGCAAAGAAGTTTCATTAGTGGACATCGCAACAGCATCTATGTGCAACAATAATGAAACTTTCCAGGTGACAGAGACAAACAGTTCTCCGGTATCCCCACCACCATTTATGGTAGGAATGGTTGAGATTGAGCTTGATAAAGAGACAGGACATATTGAAATCTTAGATTATGTCGCAGTCGTAGATTGTGGAACACCAGTCAATCCAAATCTTGCAAGAGTTCAGGTAGAAGGCGGGCTCGGTCAGGGAATCGGAATGGCATTGTATGAGGGTGTTGATTACACACCAAATGGATATGTAAAACAAAATTCTTTCATGCAGTACAAAGTTCCAGCAAGAGTCGATGTTGGTAAGCTTCGTGTAGAATTCGAGAGCAGTTATGAGCCAACAGGACCATTTGGAGCAAAATCTATCGGAGAGATCGTTATCAACACACCATCTCCAGCATTAGCCCATGCTGTATTTAATGCAACCGGATTATGGATCCGAGAATTGCCGATCACCAGTGAAAAGATCGTTATGGGATTATTGGAGAAAGAATAATATAACATGGATAAAATAAAAGCAGCAGTCATTTATCTTGCATCAGGAAACAGCAAACGTTTCGGTCAGGAGAATAAATTATTGCAAATGATCGGAACCAAGCCAATGTATCGTTATGGATTGGACCGATTGATCGATCTATGCAAAGATCATGAAGGGTTTGAGATCATTGTTGTCACACAATATCAGGAAATTATGAAGCAAACGCAATACGACCCAATAACGACAGTGTTTTGTCCAGAAAGTAAATATGGGATTTCATGGTCGATCAAAGCAGGGATCAAAGCAGCGAAAGATGCAGAATTCTATACATTTTTCGTAGCAGACCAACCCAATATGAAAAGAGAGACAATCGAAAGATTTCTCTCTTTTATGGCAGATGAATCTTGTGAACTTGGCTGTGTCAGAACAGAAGAAAACCTTGGAAATCCCGTATGGTTCTCAAAGAAATATAAACGAGAATTGTTATCGCTTACAAAAGATCAAGGTGGCAAGAAAATCCTCAAAAAACACATAGAAAATGCCAGATTTTTCAAGGTATTGGAAGAAACTGAACTTTGCGATATAGATTATCCAAAAGAAATGCAAGCAATGCTTGCAAAGCGAGGCAAAAGTAGTTAAAATATTATTTAAAATACAAAAGAGCGTGGAGGCCAAGTGATGGAATTATTAAAAGAGAGAATTCGAAAAGATGGAGTCGTGAAAGAAGGAAATGTCCTTAAAGTAGACCGCTTTTTGAATCATCAGATGGATGTAAAATTATTCCGTGAGATCGGTAAAGAATTTAAGAAACGTTTTGAAGGCGAAGATATCAATAAGATCCTTACGATCGAGGCATCAGGAATCGGAATCGCCTGTGTTGTGGCAGAGATTTTTGATGTACCAGTCGTATTTGCAAAGAAAACACAGACAAAGAACATCGCAGGAGATGTATATACAACAAAGGTAGAATCATTCACACATGGAAGAGTCTACGACATCATTGTATCCAAAGAATTCTTAGGAGAAGGAGATCATGTATTGCTGATCGATGATTTCCTTGCTAACGGTAAAGCCTTAGAAGGATTAGCGAAATTAGTCAAAGATTCCGGAGCAGAACTGGTCGGAGCAGGAGTTGTGATCGAGAAAGGATTCCAGCCAGGAGGAGATTTCTTAAGAAAACAGACACACTTAGAATCCCTTGCGATCGTAGATGCTATGGACGAGAAAACAGGAGAAATCACATTCCGTGAATAATGTCTTTGGTATAAGAGAAAGAACAATATGGAAAAAGAAGGAAAAACAAAATCTCTTGCACAGATTGCAGCAGATGATATCATCAAATTAATAAAAGATAACAATATGGAACCAGGACAAAGGCTTGAGAATGAATATGAGCTGGCAAAACGTTTGAATGTTGGACGAGGAACGATTCGTGAGGCAATTCGAAGCCTTGTTTCTAGAAATATATTAGAAGTTAGAAGAGGGGCTGGAACGTTTGTCTCATATAAGAATGGTATTCCAGAGGATCCGTTAGGATTAGCTTTTGAAGGGTCAGATGAAAGTCTTGCGTTAGATATGATGGATGTTCGTTTGATGCTGGAACCAGAGATAGCAGCACTTGCATGTGTTAATGCAACGAAAGAACAGATAAAGAATATGATGAATATGTGTGATAAGGTAGAAAAACTGATCAAAGAGAACAAACCTTATCGACAGGAAGATGCACTTTTTCATCAGATGGTTGCGGAATGCAGTGGGAATACAGTTGTCAAGAAATTAATACCAGTGATCACGTCGTCTGTTCAACTTAATATTGGAGTTACAAGAGATAAGTATAAGAATGATACGATCATACAGCATAGAAATATTGCAGAGGCAATCGTGGGACGTGATATATATAAAGCAAAATATAGTATGATAACACACCTTAATATTTTGAGAAATGGAATATTAGAAAACAAGTAAAAAATAGTCATTATATCGGCGAAAACAAGCTGATATAATGACTATTTTTTTTTTATTTCATAGGAAATTTCGATGAAATCTCCTATGAAATAAAAAAGCCCTCCGGGCAGGATCGCACTGCGGCGGAGGGGGAATATGTCGCTGAAGCGACCCGCCGCAGGCGGAGAATCCTACAAAGTAGGATTCTTTCTTGCATCATAATTGCTTTATAGTTCTGATCAAAGAGAAGATTTGATAAGTTTGATTCGAGACTGATATTCTTCATCTGTTAAATAAATCTTTTCTTTCGTATCTGTAAATGGTATTCCCCATTCAGGTCCATCTTTTTTCTTTGGTACGATGTGTACATGAAAATGGGAAACAAGATCACCGTATATCGCATAATTAATCTTATCTGCATGGAAAATTTTCTTCAAAACAGAAGCAACTTCTGAGAGTGATTTAAAAAATACTTTTTGTTCTTCTTCTGAAAGTTCAAAAAGTTCTTCTCGATGATCGTGAAAAGCAAGGACACATCGACCTGGATAACGTTGATCTTTGAAAAGATACAAAGTACTATTCTCAAAATCACAGATTTTAATCATTAAATCAGATAATTCATGGTTTTTTGTACAGTAAAAACAATTTTCTTTTTTCATAGATGATCTCCTTTATGGTATTTAAAATTTGATTATTAGAGTGCTCAAAATGATTTTGCCACTTACATCAAACTATAACATGAAAAATAAAAAAGTAAATAGGTACGACAAGAAAAAGTAAAGTTGTATGACTAATTTTAAATGGAAAACAAATTAGTATTGTGTAAAATGCATAAAAATATAGAAAAATAATGTCTAAAATAACGAAAATAAAGAAAGCAATTGACAATTCATCGGACAAATGAGAAGATAAATACAACAAATACATCGGATGAATTTGATGAAACGAGTATGACAAACAAAATGTGAGAATGGAGGAAGAAATTATGGCAAGACAAAGAGCGGGAAAAATAAAGCAAGTAATAGCATTGATGCTTGTATCAATACTGCTGGTATTTTCCGCAACAGGGTGTGGAAAAACGAGTTCGGCAAAAAAAGAAGAGCAGATTGTTTTTCGAATGGCAATTGTAGATGGAGAGGCATCTCCAATTTACAAAGGTGCTAAGAAAATGGCAGATGAGGTTCTAAAGAAAACCAATGGACGAATCAAGATCGTAGTAGTAACAGGTGGAGCACTTGGTGATGAAAGAGGTTCTGTTGAACTTTGTTCACAAGGAGATCTGGATATTGCATCTGCTGCGAACTCAGTATTAACAAACTGGATTCCTGAAATGAATATCCTTGACCAAGCTTATCTTTGGGAGAATGAAGAACAGGCACATGCAGCGGTTGATGGACCAGTAGGTGATCTGATCGAGAAAGCAGCATATGACAAATTGAATGTACATGTGATCGGATATCTTGAGTCAGGATTCAGAGATACATTTTCTAAAAAGCCAATCAAAACAATATCAGATTTTAAAGGAATTAAGATCAGAACAATGCAGAATCAGTATCATATGACGGCATTCCAGTCATTTGGTGCAATGCCAACAGCAATGGCATATAACGAAGTATTTACTGCATTGCAGCAAGGAACGATCGATGCATGTGAAAATGCAGTAAGTAACTGTTTATCTAACGGATATTATGAAGTTACAAAAAACGTAACTTATTCACATCATGCATTTACTTATGTTCCAGTAATGATTTCAGATAAAGCATGGAAGAAGATTCCAAAAGACCTGCAAGATGAATTTATGGAAGGATGCAAAGAAGGATATGTGGCAGAACGTCAATATCTGAAAGAAGAGAATGATAAGGCCGTAACAGAACTTAAGAAAAAAGGCGTAAAATTCTGGAATATTGATATGGATCAGCTAAGAAAAGCTTATAAACAGGAAGCGAAAGAAAAGAATTTTACATTTGATCCTAAATGGCAGGCAGCAGTTGATCAAACGATCAAGGAACATCCAACGAAAGGAGAATAAAGATGAAAAAAGTACTTGGTACACTTACAAAAGTAGAACAAGTCATTATGGTTGCAACATTTGTGATCATGGTTGCAAGCTCTTTTGCTCAGGTTGTCAATCGAAATATTTTTAAATTACCAATCGCATGGTTTGATGAAGCATCTACTTATTGCATGATCTATATGGCATTGATCGGAACGGAAATAGGATTAAGAGATGGAACACAGATTGCGGTAACAGCAGTTGTAGACAAACTGCATGGAGCAGGCAAGAAAATAGTACAGATCGCATCTAAGATCGTTGTTTTGATATTCTCAGTATCTGTACTGATCGCAGCAGTTAATATGGTAAATCAACAGATCGTTACAGGACAGACATCAGCAGCATTACATCTTCCAATGGCAGTTCCATATGCAGCATTAGTTATCAGTTTTGCAATGATCGTGATCGTGCAAGGTTTGTTGATGATCGGTATGATCATAGATTTTGTCAAAGGAAAAAATGAAGAGGAGGAAGCATAATGGGAACAGGATTACTATTATTTGGTTCAATGGCATTGTTTCTGATCATCGGTGTTCCGATTGCATTTGCTTTAGGAGCAGCCGTCTGGACAACAATTGTATTTAGCCCTGACTTTCTTGTAACAACAGGAATTATCGGACAGAGAATTTTTGGAGGATTGGAATCCACATCGATCATGGCAATTCCATTCTTCATTCTAGCAGGAAACCTAATGACAAAAGGTGGTATTTCAAAAAGACTGGTTGACTTTGCAAACAGTATTGTAGGTGGTGTAAGAGGTGGAATGGCATTAGCCCTTGTACTTGCATGTGCTTTCTTCGCAGCATTATCTGGTTCAGCACCAGCGACAGTTATTGCCATCGGATCTATGCTTTATCCAGAAATGACGAAGATGGGATATCCAAAGGATCGTACAGCCGGGCTGTTGGTAGTATCTGGAGGATTAGGACCTATTATCCCGCCAAGTATCATCATGGTTGTTTATGCGACGATCACAGGAGCATCGATCAGTGAAATGTTTACATCAGGAATGTGTATTGGAATTATGATCATGATCACATTGATGGTTGTAGTACTCTTATTAGCCCGTAAAGAAAAATGGCCAAAAGCAGAAAAAAGACCAACTTTAAAAGAATTTGGAGAGACTTTCGTAAAAGCGATTCCGGCAATTTTACTTCCAGTTATTATTTTGGGTGGTATTTATTCAGGATTACTTACACCAACAGAATCTGCAGCGGTAGCAGTTGTATGGGCATTCATTGCAGGAATGTTTATCTATAAAGAAGTATCAGTAAAAGACCTTGTTCCAATTTTCCTTGATAGTGCAAAAGGATCAGCAATGATCTTATTCATCATAGCTACATCAACAGCTTTCTCATGGATCTTTGCTTATTCAGGAATTTCAGGACATTTAGTACACTTTATTGTTGGAATGAATTTAAATAAAACATTATTCTGTCTGGTAGTCGCAATAATTCTTCTGATATTTGGTACTTTCCTTGAAGGAATAGCAACTTGTGTACTTATGGTACCAATCTTATGGCCAATCGCAGCAGGACTTGGAATTGATGCAGTTCATTTTGGAATGATCGTTTCTATTTCAAACGTTGTTGGAACGATGACACCACCAGTAGCGGTAAATATTTTCTCGGCAGCTTCGGTATCAAAATTAAAGATGGGAGAGATCGTAAAAGGTCAGATACCATTCTTCATCGGATACATAGCGGTATTCCTGTTAGTAGTATTAGTCCCAGGATTTAGCCACATATTTGGATAACTATATTTTAGATAGAGATAAATAAGGAGGACATCATGCAAAATCTAGAAAATAAGAAAAGAATGGAGACTTGGAAAGTTCAGTCTTCAGATGAAAAAGGGTTTCATAAAGTAATCACGCCAGACACTTGTGAATGTCAGGAAGCACAAATGTTTCGATTAAATCTTCCAGCAGGAGAATCATATACATTAGAGTCCAATGAGTTAGAATTACATCCGGTTCTTTTGGCAGGAAAGGCAAAATTAAGTGGACATGCAAGTCTTGATCAGGACATGGAAAAATTCGATTCTTGTTACATTCCAGGAAATGATAAGCTAACGATCACTGCAAAAGAGGACTGTATCTTCTATATTGCAGGAGCAAAATACGAAGGAATCGGAGAACCACATTTTAGAAAATTTGATATCACACTTCCTATTGGAGATGTGCATCAGATCCATGGTGAAGGAGTAGGACAGAGAGAAGTTATGTTTACTTTGGCACCACAGGATTCAGCTTCAAAGCTGATCTGTGGACTGACTTGGTCAGGAGAAGGTGCATGGACAAGCTGGCCACCACATCAGCATGAAAAAGATTTGGAAGAAGTTTATTGCTATTTTGATATGCCACTTCCAAAATTCGGATTCCACATCAGTTATTTAAAGAGTGGCGAAGTGGAAGACATTGTAACACATACTGTACATTCTGGAACAATGGTACAGGCACCATGTGGATATCATCCAACAGTTGCAAGTCCTGGAAGCCGCAACGCATATTTGTGGGTATTAGCAGCATTTCGTCCAGAAAGCAGAAGATATGATCTAGCGATCAATGACCCAGTTTTTGATAAATAGAATAGAAAATCGATAGAAAGGAAAATGAGATATGAAATTAAATGATCTGACAGGAAAAACAGCAATCGTAACAGGAGCAGCACAGGGATTGAGCTGTGGAATGGCAGAAGGACTTATGGAAGCTGGAGCAAAAGTATGTATCATGGATATTAATCCAAAAGCAGAAGAAACAGCAAAACAATTTGTAGAAAAAGGTTATGAATGTGAGGCAGTCATTACAGATCTTGGAAATGATGAAACAAGAGAAGCAGCTTTTTCACAGGCAGTTGAAAAATTAGGTGGACATCTTGACATTTTAGTTAACGGAGCTGGTGTACAGAGAAGATATCCAAGTGAAGAATTCCCTTTAAAAGAATGGGACTTTGTGATCAATGTTAACTTAAGAAGTGTATTTGCGTTATGTCAGCTCGCAGGAAAGACATTTATGAAACAGGATAGTAAAGGAAAGATCATTAATATTGCATCAATGCTTTCTTTCTTTGGTGGATATACAGTTCCAGCATATGCAGCATCAAAAGGTGGAGTTGCACAGGTAACAAAAGCATTATGTAATGAATGGGCTGAAAAAGGAATTAACGTAAATGCTTTAGCACCAGGATATATGGCAACAGAAATGAATACAGCGCTGTTAGATCCTTCAAATCCTAGAAATGCAGCAATTACAAACCGTATTCCTAAAAAAGAATGGGGTACACCGGATGATATGAAAGGACCAGTTGTATGGTTAGCATCTGATGCATCTGATTATATCAACGGAGCAGTTATTCCAGTTGATGGTGGATATTTAGTACGTTAATGAATGAAGAAATAGATTTGGTGAATATAGAAAGGATAGACATGAAAGTTATTATTACAGACTGCGATCATGACAGTATTGATATTGAGAAAAAAGTATTTAAAGATGCAGGAATGGAAGTTGAATTAAAACAGGCGATCACGGAAGATGAAGTGATCGCACAATGCCAGGATGCAGAGATTTTTATAGTACAGTATGCAAAAATTACAGAAAAAGTAATGGACAATTGTCCAAAATTAAAATATGTTGTTCGTTATGGTGTAGGTGTAGATACGATCGATGTACCAGCTGCAACAAAACATGGAATTCAGATTGGAAATGTACCAGATTATGGAATGAACGAAGTAGCAGATCATGCGATCTCACTAGCACTTGCAATGGTAAGAAAAATCGTAAAAATGAATGCATTTACAAAAGCAGAAAAATGGGATTATACAAATTCAATTCCTGTACATCGTTTTAATCAGATGACAGTCGGAGTCATTGGATTAGGTCGTATTGGAAGAAATTTTGCGAAGAAAATGAATGCATTAGGATTTAAAGTCATTGGAACAGACCCATATTTTAAGCCAACACCAGAGACAGATGAATATGTTACACCAGTGACAATGGAAGAAGTGATTGAAAAATCTGATGTGATTTCTCTTCACTGCCCAGCAGATGGAAATATTGATCTGTTTAATAAGGAAACATTTAAAAAGATGAAAAATAACGCAGTACTCATTAATGTGGCAAGAGGCGGAATCATCAACGAAGAAGATTTAGACCAGGCGTTAACAGATGGCGAAATTGCAGGAGCAGCTCTTGACTGTATGCTTGGTGAACCAGTATCAAAAGATTCTCCTTTATTTAAACATGAGAATGTTATCGTTACACCTCATATGGCATGGTATTCTGAGGAAGCTGCACAGGAATTAAAGAGAAAAGTAGCAGAAGAATCTGTACGTTTTGCAAATGGTGAGGAAATTCACTATCCGATCAACCATCTTTCTTAGGAGGCACATTATGGAACAAGGAATGTTATTTGACAAAATCAAAAAAATAGGAATCGTGCCAGTTGTAAAACTAGAAGATGCACAGGATGCAAAACCTCTTGCGAAAGCATTATGTGATGGGGGATTACCATGTGCAGAAGTCACATTTCGTACAGAACAGGCAGCAGATGCTATTAAAAATATGAAAGAAGCATACCCAGAAATGCTTGTTGGAGCAGGAACAGTACTTACAACTTCACAGGTGAACGAAGCGGTCAATGCAGGCGCAGAGTTTATTGTAAGTCCAGGACTTAATCCTGAAGTTGTAGAATACTGTATAGAAAAAAATATTCCAATCTTACCAGGATGTGCTAACCCAAGCGACGTTGAACAGGCAATAAAATATGGCTTGAAAGTTGTAAAATTTTTCCCAGCGGAAGCAGCAGGAGGAATTAAAACGATCAAAGCGATGGCAGCACCATATCATCAGATGAAATTCATGCCAACAGGTGGGGTTAATCTTGACAACATAAATGAATATCTGAATTTTGATAAGATCATTGCCTGTGGTGGTACGTGGATGGTGAAAGATAATTTGATCAAAGAGAAAAAATTTGATGAAATTCAAAACCTTACAACACAGGCAGTACACAAAATGCTAGGGTTTAAACTGGCACATATAGGAATTAACTGTGACAATGAAGAACAGGCGCACAAAGTAGCAGAAGCATTTGATTTTATGTTTGGATTTGCACCAAAAGAAAATCCAAGTTCCATTTTCTCTGATACTTATGTAGAAACAATGAAAACTCCATTTTTAGGAACAAAAGGACATATTGCAATTGCGGTAAATTCAGTAGAACGTGCGAAAGCTTATCTGGAACAAAAGAATATTGCATTTAATGAAGACAGTGCGGTATATCGCCCAGATGGAAAGATGCAGGCTGTTTACATGGCACAGGAAGTTGGTGGATTTGCAATTCATCTTGTGAGAAATCCAGCATTATCATAGAAGAAAGGAGGCAAGATCATGGGAAAAACAATACTGTTTGGAGAACCAATGGCACTTTTGATCGCAGATACAACAGGACCATTAGAAAATGTAGAGCATTTTACAAGAGCACTTTCAGGAGCAGAAGTCAATGTATCGATCGGATTGACCAGATTAGGTCACAGTGTGGAATATCTTACCAGATTAGGAGATGATCCATTTGGTCATTACATTGCTAAGACATTAGGAGAGAATCAGATCGGTATTTCACTTCTTAGTTATGATCCTGTTTATCGAACAGGGATTCAGCTGAAAAACAGAGTTACTGATGGAAGTGATCCATATGCACCATATTATAGAAAAGGATCAGCAGCATCACATATTTCAGAAAAAGAAATTGATGCGATCGATCTTACAGATGTGAATCTGGTACATATTACAGGAATTCCACCTGCATTATCGCAAAGTGCCAGAAAAGCGACATTTCGTCTGATGCAACGTGCAAAAGATAAAGGAATTTTTATCACATTTGATCCAAACCTGCGACCTGCATTATGGGAAAATGAAGAAACAATGCGCTCAGTGATCAATGAATTAGCTTCTATGGCAGATGTAGTTCTTCCAGGAATTGAAGAATGTAAGATTCTTCTTGGAACAACAGATATGGAAGAAGCAGCTCAGATGTATCAAAAAGCTGGCGCAAAGATCGTCATTATTAAAGATGGATCAAAGGGAGCATTTGTAAAAGAAAATGAAAACACTTATACAGTTCCAGGATTCCATGTCGATAAAGTCGTTGATACAGTAGGAGCCGGTGATGGATTCGCAGTCGGAGTCATTAGCGGAATCCTCGAAAGAAGAACGATTAAAGAAAGTGTAAGACGAGGAAATGCCATTGGAGCGATCCAGGTAATGAACATCAGTGATAATGAAGGACTTCCAACAAAAGAAGAACTTGATAAGTTTATAGAAACAAATAAATAAAGATGGCGTAATGTCATACAAATTCCTAACATATAAATATCCTTTATAAAACATATATAAAAATAAAACTCCAAAAACACAGAAAGCTGTCGCTAGTTAGATGCGGCAGCTTTCTTTATCTTTTTATGAATACTCGACACATTCCCGTCATACAATTAAAAAATTTTACAAAAACTTATCATTCCCATGTACCTTTCCTTAATCTCACAAGTTTATAGTTAAACACAACAGAGAATGATTGACTATATCAAAGGAGGATCTTATTGTGAGAACAATTCGCAGAAACATAGCAAGAAATGCAAAAAAATATGCAGCAAAAGCAACTGTATCAGCCATGATGTTAGCAGGCGGAGTTATGATGGCATCTCCAATCCTTTCATCAACAGTCAGCGCAGCGACAGAACATTGGAATGATGCATCTGCTTCTAAAACAGAAAGCTGGTCCACATGGAAAGCAAACTGGGATAAATACAGCACAAACTATGAAAATGTATCCCTAACACCAGGAGCGACAGAATCACAGCTTAATTTTGCATACTACAGCAAGACAGAAGAAACACCAAAAGTTAAGATCGCAACAAAAGCAGATATGTCTGATGCAAAAGAAGTCGAAGGAAAACAGACACAGGCAGTAGCGATCGAAGGTGTTCAGTACTATTCAAACAAAGCATCTGTAAATGACCTGAAAGAAAATACAACTTACTACTATCAGGTATTCCAGAACGGAAAATATCAGGATGTACAGAAATATTCTACAAAATCATTTAAAAATTATTCTTTCTTATATGTAGGAGATCCTCAGATCGGAGCATCTTCAGGACAGACAAGTACTGAAGGAGATGCAATGAAAGATAATAACTATGCAGCAAGAAATGATAGTTATAACTGGAACAACGTATTAAATAACGCGGTAAAACAGAATCCAAATTTAAGTTTTGTTGCATCCGCGGGAGATCAGGTAAATGACAATAACAATGAAAAACAGTATGCAGGTTACCTTGGAGCAGATGCTTTAAGATCTCTTCCAGTAGCAACAACGATCGGAAACCACGATTCTGGATCAGCACAGTATGAGATGCATTACAACAATCCAAATGCATTTGATACAAGTGGATATAGAAATAAAGCAAAGTATACAGAAGGAAAGACAGCAGCAGGAACAGACTATTATTACACATATGGAAATACATTATTTATCGTATTAGACACAAACAATTACAACTGTGCAACTCACGAAAATGTTATGCGTAAAGCAATCAAAGAAAATCCAAATGCAAAATGGAAAGTTGTAATGTTCCACCAGGACATTTATGGATCAGGATATGATCATTCAGATTCTGACGGAATGGTTTTAAGAACACAGTTAACACCATTAATGGATAAATATGATATTGATGTTGTACTTCAGGGACATGACCATACATACTCCAGAACATATCAGTTACAGAGTGATGGACAGGCACATGATAAATTCGCAAAAACAGAAAATACAGCAAATTACGCAAAAGAAAACAACTGCTACGAAATCGTTGATACAACAAAAGGTGGAACGGTTGTAAATCCAAAAGGAACTGTATATTTAGAAGCAAACTCAGCAACAGGATCTAAATTCTACAATCTGATCACAGCAAAACAGGATTTCATTTCTGAGAGAAGCCAGACATGGACACCAAGTTATTCTGTAGTCAATGTAACAGATGACTCTTTTGAAGTTACAACATACGATGCGGACACAGGAAAAGTATTAGACGGATCATCTTCATATAAGATTGTGAAGAAAGCAGAAGATACCAAAAAAGATGATGCGAACTCAAATACAACAAAGAAAGATGATACAACAGCAGTACAGACAAAAGACCAGACGATCACAGCAACAGCATCTTATAAGAAGAGTGAAACATCCAAAGCATTTAAATTAAATGCAAAAACAAATGGAAATGGAAAACTCACTTACACAACATCAAACAAAGCAGTTGCAACAGTTGATGCCGCAGGAAAAGTAACAGTCAAAGGACCAGGAGTTGCCAAGATCACAGTCAAAGCAGCAGCAACTACAGACTACAAAGCAGCTTCCAAAACAGTTACAGTGACTGTAGCACCAAAGAAACAGAGTATTTCTTTAGTAAATAAGATCAAAAAACAGCTAACGATCAAATGGAAAAAGAATACGAAAGCATCAGGATATCAAGTTGTATATTCTACAAACAAGAAATTTACAGGTAAAAAGACAGTAAGAAAAGCGAAAACAACAACATCTTACAAGATCAAAGGTCTGAAAAAAGGGAAAAAATATTACGTCAAAGTCCGTTCTTACAAAACAGTAAATGGAAAACGTATTTATGGAGCCTACAGCACAGCCAAAAAAGCAACAATCAAATAGAGATGATAAAGAATTAGTGTCGTAACTTAATTTATCAGACAGAGCAAAAGCCTGCGCCCGGAATGATAGATCCGGACACAGGCATTCTCTGATTTTTCTTTATAAATAAAAGGCTACGATTTATAGAAAGAAGACAACTTATGGAAAAAGCAGTATCATGGAAAAAAATCTTGATCCTCGCAATAGCAGTGTGTTTGTTTGCAGGGATCATAGTCAAATGCAACCAGTTTCAGAAAACGCCATTGGCATCCTATAAAGGACAAAAATATGAAAAAGCAGTTGTAACAAAGATCATCAAAGATAATCTTGCAGAAGACGGAAGTCGTTATGGAACGCAGAAAGTCCTGGTTAAAATGACAACGGGAACCTACAAAGGAAAAGAAAAACAGGCGATCAATCCAAGCGGAACTTTATTTGGAGCTGACTGTAAAGTAGGAGCAAGGATCATCGTGATCGTAAATAAAAGTGGAACAAATGTAGGATTTACCGTATATAGTCAGGACCGTACCATGGCAATCTATGGATTTGCGTTGATCTTTGCAGCGGTGGTATGTGCGATTGGTGGGAAAAAAGGTGTTTATGCTATTTTAAGTCTTGTATTTGCGTTTGCATGTATCATTGGTATCATGTTCCCGATGATGTATCGGGGAATTTCACCGATCGTGTTGACGATCATTGTAGCAGTGTTGACAACGATTGTAACATTAGGACTTCTTGGTGGATATTCGAGCAAAACAGTGTCTGCGATCCTTGGAACAGCGATCGGGGTCGTGATCGCAGCAGTGGCAGCGATGGCATTTGGAAAAGCAGCAGGGATCACAGGATATAATGTATCGGATATCGAAGCATTGAACTATGTCGGACAAAATACAAAGATAAAGATCGGAGAATTGCTTTTTGCCGGAATCATCATTTCAGCATTAGGAGCCGTCATGGACGTTGGTATGTCCATTGCATCTACGATTCAGGAAATTTATGAAACAGACAAAACACTGTCCATGAAACGACTTTTTGTATCAGGAATCAATGTTGGAAGAGATATGATGGGAACGATGACGAATACACTGATCTTTGCTTATGTAGGCGGTGCAATGACAACATTAGTGATCAATTACGCATATGATCTAAGCTACAGACAGTTAGCGAACTCTTATGTGATCGGAATTGAGATCATGCAAGGATTATCTGGAAGTCTTGGTGTTGTATTAACAGTACCGATCACAGCATTGATCGCATCATTTCTTGCAGTGCGCAAAAAATAAATTTTATAATTCATAAAATAAATCATAAATACGGTCTATGGATTTTATAAAAAACATCTATAAATCTATTGACACAGAAAAAAATTTCATGTATCGTAAAAACATCAAAACAAGGAGAAACTAAGATGACAACAAGTAAGATGAATAATTGCACATTTTATTACTTTAGCTTTCAGGGTTATTATTTTTATCCTGACTATTTTTGTTGCAATGAATCATCGCCAAAACTTATGTCACTTTAAACCGACAGAGTAAAACATTTAAGGCATGCATTCTTGCAACAGAGTGCATGCCTTTTCTTTTTACTCAAAGAAACAAAGGCCGCACCAGAGAAGCAGGATAGAAACGACTTGCCAGGAAAGGACGAACATCATGATTATTATTTTAAAGAAACAGGCAGAAGAAGCAAAGATCAACGCATTAAAGAAAGAGATGGAAGAGCAGGGACTGGGAATCCACGAATCCGAAGGTGTTAACACAAGGATCCTTGGATTAGTGGGAGATACATCTGTTGTAGATATGCGTCATATCATGGCAAACAGCATCGTTGAAAATGTACAGCGTATTCAGGAGCCATACAAGAAGGCCAACAGAAAATTCCATCCAAACGATACAGTTGTTGATGTAAACGGAGTAAAGATCGGTGGTGGAAACTTCCAGGTGATCGCAGGACCATGTTCTATTGAGACAAAAGAACAGATCACAGAAGTCGCAAACGATGTGAAGAATTCTGGTGCAGGATTATTAAGAGGAGGAGCTTTCAAACCAAGAACTTCCCCATACTCTTTCCAGGGACTTCATGGAGAAGGATTAGAATTATTATTAGAAGCTAAGAAAGCAACAGGACTTCCAGTTGTTACAGAGATCATGGATGCAAGTCATCTTCCATTATTCGAAGATGTGGACCTGATTCAGGTTGGAGCAAGAAATATGCAGAACTTTGAATTATTAAAAGAATTAGGAAAGATCAACAAACCAATCTTATTAAAGCGAGGACTTGCAGCAACGATCGAAGAATGGTTAATGAGTGCAGAATACATTATGGCAGGTGGAAATGAAAATGTAATCCTTTGTGAGAGAGGAATCCGAACATACGAAACAGCCATGAGAAATACATTAGATCTTTCTGCAATCCCTATGATCAAGAAGAAATCCCATCTTCCAGTCATGGTAGATCCATCTCACGCAACAGGAATCAGAGATATGGTAGAGCCAATGGCATTAGCAGCGATCGCAGCTGGGGCCGATGGATTAATGGTAGAAGTTCATAATGATCCAGCCAAAGCATTATGTGATGGACCACAGTCACTGACACCAGAACAGTTTGATACATTGATGAAGAAGGTAAATAAGACAAGAGAATTCTTTCAGGCATTATAACTAGAAAAAATCTTGCTGAGAATTGTAAATTGGGATATACTATAACTAAAGAAAGAAAAAGACAACCCGGGAATCCATTGATTTCCGGGTGTTTGTCAGTTTTATAGATTCTAGGGAAAAAGGAGAGATATCTTATGAAAGTAATCGTCGGACTGGGGAATCCGGGAAAGAAATATGACAACACAAGACACAATATTGGATTTGAAGCTCTTGATTATATTGCAGACAAAGAAGGCATAAGTATAAATACAGGGAAACACAAAGCATTGATCGGAACTGGTTATATGGGAGGAGAAAAAGTCCTTCTTGTGAAACCACAGACATTTATGAACTTAAGCGGGGAAAGTCTTCGTCCAATCATGGATTTCTATAAATTAGAGCCAGAAGATTTTATCATTATTCATGATGATATCGACCTTGATGTTGGAAGACTGCGTATCCGAAGAAAGGGAAGTGCAGGGGGACATAATGGACTGAAAAGTATCATCAGTCATTTAGGAAGTATGGATTTCCCAAGGGTGAAGATCGGTGTTGGAGAGAAACCAAAAGGATATGATCTGGCAGATTATGTATTAGGACATTTTACAAAAGAAGAACAGGCAATCTTTGCGGAACGTTTTGATGAAGTGTACGATGCAGTACAGCTGATCGTTATGGGCGACATCACAGAAGCGATGAACCGCCACAATAAGAAAAAGTAGGGATAGAAAGTGTTAGAACATATATTAAAAGACGATCCGGTATACAGACAATTAAAGGATGAGGTCGAAGATTACTGTGGCCCGGTTCTTGTATCAGGATGCACCGATACAGCCAAATGGCATCTGACCAGTCTGATCGGAAATCATAAGAAAAAGCAATTTAAGATCATCATCGTACCAGACGAGAACAAAGCAAGACAATGGGTCGAGGCAAGTCATTTCTTTGGAGAAAAGGTTCAGTATATTCCAGCAAAAGATCCATTATTCTATACAGCTGATGTTCATGGAAATGCAATCGCAAGAGACCGTATGCTGGCGATCAAGCAGATCGTGGATGACAAATGTGGAACCTTTGTGATGACGATCGATGCTGTGATGGATCAGGTTGTTCCATTAAGTGATATCAAGAATCATAAGATGAAGTTTAAAATGGGAGAGACACTGGAAGAGGCAACGATTGCAGAAGAATTTGTTGCCAGAGGCTACGAAAAAGCACCATTTGTTGAGGCTCCAGGCGAGTTTGCTGTGCGAGGAGGAATCATTGATATTTTCCCATACACGCAGGAAAGCCCATATCGTATCGAACTATGGGGAGATGAAATTGATTCGATCCGAAGTTTTGATAAAGAAAGCCAAAGATCCATCGAAGAAGTCGATACTCTGACCATTTATCCGGCATCAGAGATCATTTTAAACCAGCCAAGGATTGAACATGGTCTTCGAAATATGGAAGAAGATTATGAGAAGTTATCACAGAAGTTTAAAAAAGAAAAAAAATATGATCAGGAAACCCGCCTAAGAAAAGAAATGGACCGTGTCCGTGAGGAATTAAGGGAACTTCATATGTTGATCGGAGTAGAAGGTTACCTCCCATATTTTTATGAAAATACAGAATGCATTTTAGATTATTTCCCAGAAGAAAGCATGATCTATATGGATGAACCAAAACATATCAGAGAACGTGCAGATGCATTTTATCTGGAATTCTCAGAGAGTATGAAAAGCCGTCTGGAAGGTGGGTATCTTCTGCCTAAACAGGCAAATACGGTGACAAATTATGAGAGTATTTTATATCAGATCGAGAAACATAAGATGCTATGTTATTCGATCTTATCTGCTGAGATCAATGATTTTAGAGTTGCTAGAACCTTATTTATGGATACAAAATCCATTCAGTCTTATAACAACAGTTTTGAGCAGTTAGTCAAAGATCTTACCAAATATCAGAGTAAGGACTACAGGATCGTTGTTGCTTCTCCATCTGTTACAAGAGCGAAACGTCTAAGCAGTGATCTGAGAGAAAATGGTTTGGTTGTGACATATGATAAGGACTTGAAATATGGAGTGGAAGCAGGGCGGATTGTTGTCACAGCAGGAAAGCTTCTGACAGGAATTGAATATCCGGCAGCCAAATGGGTATTGATCTCAGAAGGAGACATTTTCAAAGGAAGAGAAGAAAAAAAGCGCCGAAAGAAAGAGAAGAAAAAACAAGGAGAAAAGATCCGAAGTTTTGCAGATATCAATATCGGTGATTACGTTGTTCATGAAAAACATGGAGTCGGTATTTACCGCGGAATCGAAAAGATCACAACAGATGGGGTTGAAAAGGACTACATCAGTATTGAATATCAGGGCGGTGATAATTTATTTATTTTAGCATCAGCCCTAGACCAGATCGCAAAATACGCAAGTGCAAATGCAAGAAAGCCGAAACTTCATAAATTAGGTGGAAATGAATGGAAGAAGACGAAAACACGTGTCAAAGGTCAAGTCAAAGATATTGCGGAAGAACTCGTGCAGTTATATGCACTAAGACAGGCAAAAGAAGGATATGTCTATGACAAGGACACTGTATGGCAGAAAGAGTTTGAAGAATTATTTCCATACGATGAAACGCAGGATCAGTTAAATGCGATCGATGATACGAAAAGGGATATGGAAAGCAAGAAGATCATGGACCGACTGATCTGTGGAGATGTCGGGTATGGCAAGACAGAAGTAGCGATCCGTGCAGCATTTAAGGCAGTAGACAATGGAAAACAGGTGGCGTATCTCGTACCAACCACGATCCTTGCACAGCAGCATTACAATACATTTGCACAGAGATTTCATGATTACCCGATCACCGTACGCATGATGTCTAGATTTTGTACAGCAAAAGAGCAGAAAGAGACGATCGAAGGACTCAAAAATGGAACGGTAGATGTTGTGATCGGAACGCATCGCTTATTGTCCAAAGACATGCAGTATAAGAATCTGGGACTGCTCGTAATTGATGAAGAACAGCGTTTTGGAGTGACACATAAAGAAAAGATCAAGACAATGAAAAAAGATGTCGATGTCTTATCATTATCTGCTACACCAATTCCAAGAACCCTGCATATGAGTCTGATCGGAATCCGTGACATGAGTGTATTAGAAGAACCACCGCATGACCGAAGAGCGATCCAGACATATGTTATGGAATATAATGAAGAACTGGTCAAAGAAGCGGTCTACCGCGAAATGACACGTGGCGGGCAGGTATATTATGTGTATAACCGCGTCAATAATATCGCAGAAGTGACAGCCGAATTACAGAGATTGCTTCCAGATGCGAAAGTTGCATTTGCCCACGGACAGATGAAAGAACGCGAACTGGAAGAGATCATGATGGGATTTATGAACCATGAGATCGATGTATTGGTATCCACAACGATCATCGAGACAGGACTAGATATTCCGAATGTAAATACAATGATCATTCACGATGCCAACCAGCTTGGACTGTCCCAGTTGTATCAGTTAAGAGGACGTGTCGGAAGATCGAATCGAAATGCATTTGCATTTTTGATGTACAAAAAGAACACACTGTTAAAAGAAACCGCAGAAAAACGATTACAGGCGATCCGGGAATTTACAGATCTGGGATCCGGTTATAAGATCGCAATGCGAGATCTGGAGATCCGCGGAGCAGGAAATCTCTTGGGACAGGCACAATCCGGTCATATGGAAGCAGTTGGATACGATCTGTATTGCAAGATGCTGAATGAAGCAGTCTTGAGATTAAAAGGCGAATTAAAAGACGAGGATGAATTTGACACAACACTCGATCTCGACATCAATGCATTTATTCCATCAACGTATGTGTATAATGAATATCAAAAACTGGAATTATACAAACGTATTTCATCCATTGAATCCAAAGATGAAATGGAAGATATGACAGACGAGTTGATCGACCGTTTTGGGGAAATGCCGAAAGCAGTCCACAACCTGTTATATGTTGCATATTTGAAATCATTAGCACATCATGCTTATATGACAGATGTGAAACAAAAAGGAGAAAAAGTCTCATTTGAAATGAAACCAGATGCAGCTGTGGACGTAGAAAAAATTCCAGTGGTATTAGAAGAATACAAACGTGAATTATCCTTCCAGGCAGGCAAGAATCCGACATTTGTACTGGATCTGTCAAAGACAAAGAAAGTGAAGCAGTTAGAAAAGATTGAACATTGTGTGAACTCGCTCAATTCATTGATAATCTGATAAGTTTGTGCTATAATATCGCCAGACATTAGCTAATATAATCATAATATGAAGGAGAAAATGAAATGAAGAAATTAGCAAAGAAGTTGCTATGTTTAACTGCAGTTCTTGCGTTAACTCTTTCTTTATTTACAGGATGTAAAAGCAAGAATGAGAAGACATTATTTGAATATGCAGGACAAGAAGTAACATTCCAGGAAGCTCATGTATATGCAAGAATCATGCAGTATCAGGCAGAAGCTCAGTACGGAGCATACTTCGGAGACAGCATGTGGTCTATGCAGGTCGGAACAGACAGCAAAGGAAAGAAGATCACAATGCAGCAGTCTGTCAAAAACAGCGTTATCAACCAGTTAAAACAGATCAAAGTTTTAGCAGCACATGCAGACGACTACAACGTGAAGTTAACAAAATCTGAGAAGAAGCAGATCAAAGAAAGCGTAACTGCCTTCGCAAAAGACTCAACAGGTAAGAAAGTCATGAAGAAGACAGAAGCAGATAAAGATATGATCCAGAAACTGTACGAAGAAAGCACGATCGCAAGTAAAGTTATGCAGGCGATCATCAAGAAAGCAAACGTTACAGTAACAGATGACGAAGCCAAAACTGTCAAAGTCTACAAACTTGTTTTCACAACAAAGACAACAGACAGCAAGACAGGAAAAGAAAAAGACATGACAGCCGTTGAGAAGAAAGATCAGCTAAAGAAAGCAAAATCCGCATTAAAGATGATCAAGAAAGGTCAGAGTATCAGCTCTGTAGCTAAGAAGTTCAGCGTAAACTCTGACAACGAAGAATCCTATACAAAAGGAAAAGCTGCATTAGGAACAAAATTCGAAACAGCAGCAGCAAAACTTAAGAAGAACCAGGTAAGCGGAGTCGTAGAATTAGACGATGCATACGTGATCATCAAGATGTTAAATCCAAACGACACAACAGCAGCTGCATCAAACAAATCCACACTGCTTCAGGAAAAACAGCAGGCAGCATACGAGAAAGTCTACAAGAAGTGGACAAAAGATGCTGACAAGAAGTGGGATGACAAGAAGTCTGTAGATCAGGATCTGTGGAAAGAAGTTAAGTTCAAATATAAAGCTACAACAGCATCTACAGCAGCAACAACTACTACAACAACAGCGGCGAAGAACGCAACAACAGCTGCAAAAAACGCAACAACAGCTGCAAAGAGTAAATAATTATAAGAAATGAAAAGACCGGAGATAACGGGAATAGTTATCTCCGGTCTTTTTGACTTTCTGTGATCACGCAGGCACCGAGTTGTTCATATGTATGAATGCATTTTTCTGAGATTGAAGGATTCGTAATAAGATTGCGACCTTTTCCAAGTTGACAGATGTAGATAAAATCTTTCTTCATAAGTTTGGTTTCATCTGCGAGAAAATAGATTTCAGGAACCATGTGACAGAGCAGGCGTACAATTGATGCCTCAGCCATACTTCCTAAAAAGATATTTCCTTCTTCATCAACAGCATTAACTCCAATAAAAGCACAGTCAAGCTGGAATGAATTCAGATTCGATTCGGCAATCTGACCAGTTGTAGTAAGTGAATTATGACGTATTTCTCCACCCAGAGAAATTAGATGAATATTAGGATATGAACTTAATTCGTAAGAAATATTGACTGCATCTGTAACGATATTTAAGGTGCCAGAATCTTTGAGCATTGTAGCAAACATATGGACTGTTGTTCCAGAGGCAAGGAAAATATGATGTCGATTCTGAATGTAAGGAAGAGCAGCTCTTGCAATAGATTCTTTCAATTCAATATTCTGCGTCATACGCTGATGAAAAGGAAGAGTGGTATCGTGAATCGAAAGAGAAGGAAGTGTTGCACCTCCATGTGTACGGATCAATTTATGGTCATCCTCAAGTTCCTTTAAATCTCTTCGTGCAGTCATTGGCACGATGTCAAATATTTCACAGATTTCAGAAATTGAAATCCGTTCAAAATGAGATAAATAATCTAATATTTTTTGTTGACGTATATCTTTTTTCAACGAAATAGCTCCTTTTATATACTATATAATTATCTTTTATTATACTTTACAGAAAAGGAAAATTCAAGAAATAAGAGAATAATAAAAAGTTCTAAACGAACATTTATATAGACAAAACGAACATAAAAATGTTAATATGAAACAAATATAAGTGTTAGAAAGGATGTTTTATTATGAAATGTGTTGCAGTAGGAGATATGATGATTCCGTCCATATATTTTAGGAGGGAATTAGAAAAAAGTTCGATCATTGATGAGTTTATATGTAAATCCTGGAAAGAAAACAGTAGTAAAGATGATTTCAGGGAAGTTATCCGAAAGATAGAAACACAGGGAGCATGTGCATTTGAGGTAGAAGATGAGATTATAGAGCTTATGAAAAAGGCGGATGTTATTTTTGTACATCAGTGTCCGGTTAGTAAGGAAGTGATCAAAGAAGCAGAAAATCTAAAGTATATTTTATCCTGTCGTGGTGGTGTAGAAAATATTGACATGGAAGCGGCAAAAGAAAAGGGTGTGAAAGTTATTAATTGCCCAGCTCATAATGCATATGCAGTTGCAGAATATACGATTGGAATGATTTTAAATGAATTAAGAAATATCACAAGATCTTGTACAGCATTAAAGAATGGTGAGTGGAGAGAAAAATATCAAAATTCTGAGACACTGACAGAACTAAGAAGCCAGACGATCGGAATCATTGGATTTGGAACGATTGGTCGTCTCGTCATTGAACGTCTGAAAGGTTTTCATCCAACTATCCTTGTTCATGATCCATTTGCAGATGAAGATAAGATTCGAGAAGAAGGATGCAAACCAGTTACAAAAGAAGAACTGATCAAACGATCAGATGTGATCACGATTCATGCAAGGATTAAGGCTGGTGATCCACCAATTATCGGAAAAGAGGAATTTAATCAGATGAAAGAAACTGCTTATTTGATCAATACAGCAAGAGCAGTCGCAGTTGATATGAAAGAACTTTATCATGCACTTTCAGAGCATAAGATCATGGGAGCAGCAATCGATGTATTTCCGACAGAACCTGTTTCAAAAGATGAACCATTGTTGAAATTAGACAATATTACAGTGACAAATCATCAGGGAGGAGCAACCGTAGAATCATATGTGAAGGCACCAGAGATGGTTCTCGATATGTTAAAACATAGTTTAGAATAAAAAATACAATTACAAAGTATAAAAAATAGCTGCTTTAACAATTATTTTCAAAAAAATGTGAAAGAAATTGTCAGCAGACTATTTTTTTGCATTTTTTTTGAAATACTTGAAACTGTTTTTTGAAAAAGTACGATGCTATACTTTAGTTACAGATGAGGTGAACATATGAATAAGAGATCTCGAGAAATATTATCTCAGCTAATTACAAAAACAGAATATAATCAGACAATATCGATTCAGGAGTTGGCAGATACATTTAAAGTTTCAAGCCGAACCATCCGATACGATATTGATCAGATCAATGATTATCTGAAAGAAAATCATTTACAACCATTAAATCTTGGGAAAAGAGGTGTGATCAACACAGAACAAGATATCACAAAGGCAAGAGAATCTCTTTCGGAAGAAGGGTTTTATTCTTTTAAACTTTCAAGAGAAGAAAGGGTCAGTTTTGCAGTTGTATTAATGATCGGTTCTGATGATTACATTACATTGTCAGAGATTGCAGATCAGCTGTTTGTAAGCAGATCAACGATCATTCAGGATTTGGAACATATCAAAAACTTTTGCAGAGAGAGACATTTATATGTACTTTCTCATTCCAATAAAGGGTTACTGCTTGAAGGAAGAGAAATTGATAAGCGAAACTTATTGCTCGATATGATTCAGTCAGGAAATAGTATTTTCAAGGTAGAGCCAATTTTTCAGCATTTAACACAGTGTCTTTCAAAGAACTTAAAGATAGATCTGGAAGATATTTCGATAATCGAGAAGATCATTAATGAAGCAGAACATATTTATGGAAGGTTTTTGACAGATCGGTCATTTGCCCAGTTAAGAAATTACTTTCAGCTTTCGCTTTACCGCTTAAGAAAATCACATTATGTGGAATATGGTGGTAAAAAGAACAGCAAATGGGAAATGGCGAAGGGAATGATCGATCAGATTCAGCAGTTTATTGTAAAAGAAATACCAGATACAGAAATATATTATGTAGCAGATGTCCTAAACCGGATGAAATACATCAAGAAAACGACTAGTAACAAAGAAATCGTTAAGATGCAGGTTATCACAAGAAATTTCATCCAGAATATATCAAAAGATATTCATATAAATCTTCAGGGAGATTACATCTTTTACGAAAATCTGATCAACCATTTGGAGTCAACGTTTTCAACGCTTGGTGATAGATTTGCAATTAATTCTGTTGTTGATGAAGTACTTCAGAGATATCCAGGAGTAAAGAAAGCCACAGAAAAGAATGTTCATGTATTGGAAGAATATGTTGGAAGAAAGTTATCAAAAGAAGAAATTGCTTATATTGTAGTTCATATTTGTGCAGCGATTGAGCGAAATAAGAATGAAACCGTAAGATATTCCGTAGTTTTAGTGTGCAGCGGAGGAATCGGTACATCTCAGTTACTTCTTGCAAGACTGGAGAAATTTTTCCACTTGGATGTGATTGACATCATTCCGGCACACGACATTGAAAATATGAATATGGAAGATGTTGATGCAGTGATCTCAACAATCTCACTTGAAGGGAAAGGAATTGAGTATATACAGGTTGATCCATTACTGACAGATGAGGATTGTATCAGAGTTGGTGAGAAATTATCAAAGATCACTCCGAAGACAACAGTGAAAGAAACTGTTTCTGAGGAAAAAACAGATTCTTTTAAATCTCTGGAAAAGATAAAAGAGATTTTAGAAGATAGGAATGATGAAGATTCATTGACTAAGATAAAAACAGTCATTGATGCATTTTTTCAGAAAAAAGAAGAAACTATGTTAAGCGATCTTCTACCAGCACAGGCAATTCAAATCGGGGTTGAATGCAGTGACTGGAAAGAAGCAATCAAAGCTTCTGCACAGTATCTTATAAAGAAAGGAGCCATCAATGAACATTATGTTGATGCTATGATCCAAAATGTCATGGAAAATGGTCCATATATTGTTGTTGCTCCAGGATTTGCACTTCCACATGAAGCATTAAATGCAGGAGCCAGCAAAGTTGGAATGAGTCTGATCAGGCTAAAGACTCCAGTTCCTTTTGGAAAGGAGGAGATGGATCCAATCGAATGGGTATGTTGTCTGAGTGCAATCAACAAAGAAACTCACTTAAAAGCGATGTTTCAATTAGTAAACCTTTTTTATAACCAGTCTTTTCGTGTGAAGATTAAAGAATGTAAGACGGGAGAAGAAATTTACAAGATTATAGAACAATTTGAGTATGAAACGAGGTAGATACAATGATTTGGGAAGACCTGAATGAAAACTTGATAGTGCCTGATCTTGAGGCAAAAAGTTCCGATGAAGTATTTGAAAAACTTGGAGGCTTATTTATAGTAGAAGGTTATTGTAAAGATACTTATATCGATGCTTTAAAAGACAGAGAAAAAGATTTTCCGACTGGAGTTAATATGGGAAGTATCGGAATCGCAATTCCTCATACTGATAAACAGCATGTGATCAAAGGTGGAGTAGCGATTGGTGTTTTGAAAGAACCAGTTCATTTCTTTCAGATGGGAACAACTGATGAACCAGTGGAAGTAAAATTAGTTTTTATGCTTGCAGTGGAAGATCCAAAAGAACATTTAGTATTTTTACAGAGAATTCTTGCAGTACTCCAGGATCAGGATGTTTTAGCTAAGATCATGAAAACTGGCGATAAAAAAAAGATTGTAGAAATCATTAAAGAAAAAGAAAGTAATTTATAAATTTTATATAAATAATTCATGCTATATTTCAGGATAACATCTTGAAAAGAAAGGAGATTTATTATGGCAGCAGTAAATATTTTATCAGTATGTGGATCAGGAACAGTAACATCATCTATGGTAGCTGCAAAGCTGAAAGAAAAGCTTGGGGAAAGAGGATACAGCGTTTCTACAACAGAAGCTCGTCCAACAGAAGCTTTAAACTTAGCAACTTCCGGAAGATTTGATATCTTAACACATACAAGCCCACTTCCAGATGGAGACTACACAATTCCAACAGTCAATGCTTTCGCATGCATTACAGGAATGGGAGAAGACCAGTTCTTTGAAGATGTCGTAGCGGCATTAAAATCCGTAGGAAAATAAAAGTGTTTTAGAGTGTATTAAAAGAGAAAAGAGAATTATATGAGTGTGTTCTTCGGAACAAAGGGAGGAACTTATGGTAGTATTAGAATTTTTGAAAGCGATCATTGATAACTTTGGATCAGCAATCGTCGTTCCATTTATCATCTTTATCATTGCATTGATCTTTAGAGTAAAACCAGCAAAAGCATTCTTATCTGCTTTGTATGCAGGTGTATCTCTGGAAGGTTTTTCACTGATCATCGGGGCATATACACCAATCATCACACCATTGGTACAAAATATGTCAAAAGTAATGTCAAATGTAACAGGTGTTGAATTAAACACATTTGACGTAGGTTGGCAGGCAACATCTGTCGTAGCATTTGCAACAAGTGCTGGTATGATCTACTTAGGACTTGGTATCGCATTGCAGACAATCTTATTCCTTGTAAAATGGACAAACATTTTCCAGCCATCTGACTTATGGAACAACTACTCATACATTGTATGGGGTGCTATGGTAATCTTCAAGACTCACAACTTTGCATTAGGTATCGCATGTATGGTTTTATTAAACTTATACAGCTTATTAATTTCAGAACTTGTAGCAAAACGTTGGTCTAAATACTATAACTATCCAAACTGTACAATCATCGCTATGCATAACGTAGAGCCAGCAATCTTTGCTATCGCAATCGACCCAATTTTAAACTTACTCGGATTAAACAAAGTTAAATTAAACCCTAAATCAATCGAAAAGAAATTAGGATTCATCGGTGAACCAATGACATTAGGATTCATCCTTGGTGGAATCATCGGTATCCTTGGAAACGTAGGAAAATTAACATCTATGGCAGGATGGGGAAGCGTATTTACAGCAGCCATCGCTACAGCAGCAATCATGGCTATCTTCCCTAAAATCGCTAGTATGTTTGCTCAGGCATTCGCACCTATCACAGAAGCAGCCAGAGTATTCATGAAGAATTCTGGAGACAGAGAATGGTACATCGCAGTAAACGATGCTGTAGGATATGGTGAACCAGCAACATTAACAAGTGGATTATTATTAATCCCAATCATGGTAGTTATCGCAACAGTACTTCCTGGTAACCAGGTACTTCCAGTTGTTGACCTTTTAGCTATCCCATACATGGTACAGGGACTTGTAGCAGTATACAAAGGAAATATGTCTAAGATCTTAGTAGCCGGTGTTATCTGGTTCAGCTTAGGATTATTAATGTGTACATACACAGCACCATTATTCACAGACGTTGCCAGAGGTGCAGGATTCGCAATTCCAGCCGGAGCAGCAATGATCACAAGTTTCAACATCCTTGGTAAACCAATGCTTGGTTTCGTATTCCTTGCATTCTTATCAGGAAACCCATTATTTATTGGAATCGCAGTTGCAGTATATGCAGTAGCATTCTTCATCTTTAAGACAAAGAATGCACAGATCGTAGCATATCTTGATCGTCAGGCAGACAAAAACGATGCAGCAAATGAGGCAGAAGGAGCGTAATAGATTATGAAAATAGATGTAAATCAGTTTTTAAAACCATGTAGTTGCGGAAGAAAACACGAGATCGTTGTCGATGATATCATCATCGACAGCGGTGCAATCAATCAGTTGCCAGAAATCTTAAAAAGACCAGCGTATGCTGATAAAAAATCATTGGTTATGATCTGTGATGAGAATACTTATGAAGCAGCTGGTAAACAAGTAGAAGCACTGGTTCCAGGACTGAAAAAGATCGTATTAGATCCTGATAATCTTCATGCTAATGAACATGGTGTAGAAGCAGCGAAAAAAGGATTGGATGAGATTGGTGATGTAGATATGATGATCGCTGTGGGATCTGGAACAGTTCATGATATTACAAGATTCCATGCATATGAGATGAAGATACCATTCTTCTCAGTACCAACAGCAGCCAGTGTTGATGGATTTGTATCTACAGTAGCAGCAATGACATGGCATGGATTTAAGAAAAGTTTTACAGCGGTATCTCCAGTTGTAGTAATTGCAGATACTGATATTTTCAAAAAAGCACCACTACGCCTGACAGCATCTGGGGTATCAGATCTTCTTGGAAAATATACTGCATTAGCAGATTGGAAGATCACACATTTGTTGACAGGAGAATACATTTGTAAAGAAATCTGTGATATGGAATATCAGGCATTAGACAGTTTGATCTCAAGTTTGGATGGACTGAAAACAGGTGGCACAAAAGCATATGAAGATCTGATGTACGGATTATTATTATCAGGACTAGCTATGCAGATGACAGGAAACTCAAGACCAGCATCTGGTGCAGAACATCATATGTCTCATTTATGGGAGATGGAAGTATTAAATGATTATATTGATTTCTATCATGGAGAGAAAGTAGGAGTTGGTCTGGTATTATCTTCTAAGATTTACCACAAAGCAGCTGACAAGATGCTTGCAGGCGAATTCAAAGTAAAGGATAAAATGCCAATCGAGGAAGATTTGATTCGTGAGAAATTCAATAAACCAGGAATGTTTGATATCATCATGGAAGAAAATACTCCAAATCTGTTAGAACAGGTTGATTCTAAGAAATTGATCGAACATAAAGAAGAAATTGCAGCAATCATTAATGAAATTCCAACAGATGAAGAATTGATTGCGATGATCAATAAAGTAGAGGGAGTAAAATCATTAGAAGATCTAGGATTTGATGAAAGTTATCAGGCTGAGACAGCAAGATTATCACCATATGTACGTGCAAGGATCACATTTATGCGTTTATTAAAATTTTATGATTTCTATGAGGAGGTCATTTCATGCTAGAAGAATTAAAACAGAAGGTTTATGAAGCAAATATGGAATTACCAGCCAAAGGTTTAATCACATATACATGGGGGAATGTCAGCGGAATTGACAGAGAAAAAGGTTTATTTGTGATCAAACCAAGTGGAGTTCCATATGAGACATTAAAACCATCAGATATGGTTGTTATGAATCTGGCTGGAGAGAAAGTCGAGGGAGAATTGAATCCATCTTCTGATACCCCAACACATCTTGAGTTATACAAAGCATATGAAGACCTTGGTGGAATCGTTCATACACATTCTCCATGGGCAACTTCATGGGCACAGGCAGGAAGAAGTATTCCTGCATATGGAACGACACATGCTGATTATTTCTATGGAGAGATTCCATGTGCAAGATCACTGACAGCCGAAGAAGTTGAAGGTGATTATGAAAAGAATACAGGATTGGTGATCATTGAAACCTTTAAAGAGAAAAATCCAATCTATGTACCAGGAGTTTTATGCACGAATCATGGACCATTTACATGGGGAAAAGATGCAGCAGAAGCTGTACATAACGCGGTAGTTCTTGAAGAAGTAGCCAAAATGGCATATCGTACAGAACATTTGAAACCAGAGGTTTCACAAGCACCACAATATCTGCAGGACAAGCACTTTTTCAGAAAACATGGAGAAAATGCATATTATGGGCAAGGGGTATAAGTAGAATTATTCTACTTTACTATAAATGTAATAATGCTTTAGAAAAAAGGTTTTTGTTCACTACAGCAAAAGCCTTTTTCTATACCTGAAAATATAAGGAGATAAAGAATGACGGTTGATAAAATAAAGGAAATTAAATGTTTTATTTTAGATATGGACGGAACAATTTATTTGGGAAATGAATTATTCGATTTTACAAAAGATTTCTTAAATAAAGTAGAAGAAACAGGAAGAGAATATTATTTCTTTACAAATAACTCATCAAAGAGTCAGCAGGCATATATTGATAAACTTGGTAACATGGGCATTCACATTGAGCCAAAACAGATGATGATCTCAAGTCATGTTATGATCAAGTATCTGAAAGAAAAGCATCCAGGGGAAACTATTTATGTTGTAGGAACTCCATCGCTGATCAATGAATTTAAGACATTTAATATGCCGTTGGTAGATGAAAATCCAGATATTGTGATCTTAGGATTTGACACAACACTAACTTACGAAAAAATATCCAAAGCATGCCACTATATAAGAAATGGCTGTACATACTACGGAATCAACCCAGATTGGAATTGTCCAATGGAAGGTGGTACATTTATTCCAGACTGCGGTTCCATGGCCAAATTAGTAGAAGCTTCTACAGGAAGATTCCCAGAATTCTTTGGAAAACCATCTAAACACACACTAGACTACATCATCAAAGAAACCGGTTATAAACCAGAAGAGATAGCGATCGTTGGAGATAGACTTTATACAGACATAGCAGTCGCAGATGGAAGCGATGTTACATCAATTCTGGTATTAAGTGGGGAAAGTACTTTGGAAGATGTGGAAGCAAGTGATGTAAAACCAGATATTATTTTGGAATCCTTGAAAGATATTACAGAGAAATTGTAGGTAGGCTGTCATAGACACAACTACTCAGATTTTTCAATACTGTAATTGTCCACACTATAGACTTCTGGTATATGATAAAAAATAAATAAACGACAGGAAAAGCAGCATTGGAATTTTGCCACGTTTCCTGTCGTTTATTTATTTTTTATCATATACTCAAAGCCTACAGCTGGCCAACTACATAATCAAAAATTATGCCTGAGCCTTAGCCCACTCAGCAAATTTAGCACTTTCAACCTGAGCTTCATCCATACTAGAAGCTTTCACACCATAGTAGAATTTGATCTTAGGTTCTGTACCAGAAGGACGAACGCAAACCCAAGCTCCACCTTCAAGTTCATAATAAAGAACATCTGAAGAAGGAAGTCCTGTAGGTCCTACTTTACCGCTTTCTACATCAAGAACAGTATCTTTGCTGTAATCACGGATCTTAAGAACTTTATAACCAGCGATATCTTTTAATGGGTTTTCACGTAAATTAGCAAGCATAGCTTTCATCTTATCCATACCTTCTAATCCTGGGAAGTCCATTGCTGTGATGCTGTCTACGCAGTATCCGTATTTCTCATACATGTCGATCATAACATCCCATAATGTCTTACCTTTTGTTGCATAGTAAGCAGCAGCTTCACAAAGAGCAACTGTAGCAGAAACAGCATCTTTATCTCTTGCATATGTACCGATCAGGCATCCGTAGCTTTCTTCTAATCCGAACAGATATGTACCTTTTCCAGACTGCTCAAATCCAAGGATTTCTTTACCGATCCATTTGAATCCAGTTAATACTTCGATCAGCTTCACATTGTAAGCCTTCGCGATCTCATCGACAAGGTTTGTTGTAACGATAGATTTAACAACAGCACCATCTGCTGGAAGAGATCCAGCTTTTTCTTTCTTCTGGCTTAATACATATTCACATAATAAAGAACCAGACATATTACCTGTTAAAGGAATATATTCTCCGCTCTTAGCATCTTTTACATATACACCTAAACGGTCAGCATCAGGGTCAGTAGCAAGAACAAGATCAGCATCTTTTTCTTTGGCAAGAGCAAGACCTAATGCAAATGCTTCTTTTGCTTCTGGGTTTGGATAGCTGACTGTTGGGAAGTCACCATCTGGAAGTTCCTGTTCTGGGACAACATATACATTCTTAAATCCAAGATCATCAAGTACGCGACGTACTGGAAGATTACCTGTTCCATGGAGAGGAGTATAAACAATCTTTAATTTGGAAGCCATCTCATCGATGGAAGCCTGATTGATCACCTGTTTTTCAACTTCTGCGATATAAGCGTCATCAACTTCTTTACCGACCACTTCATATAAACCTGCAGTTACGGCATCTTCTTTAGACATTGTCTTGCAAGTTGAAATGTCAGTGATCGCATTAACTTTCGCTGTAACACCTGAAGCATGAGGATCTGTAAACTGAGCACCATCTTCCCAGTATACTTTGTATCCATTGTACTGAGGTGGGTTATGGCTGGCTGTTACGTTGATACCAGCGATACAGTCTAAATGTCTTACGGCAAATGATAATTCTGGTGTTGGACGTAAGGATTCGAAGATAAATGCTTTGATTCCGTTAGCAGCAAGAGTGCGGGCTGCTTCGTCAGCAAATTCAGGAGACATATGTCTTGAATCAAATGCGATAGCAACACGTTTCTTATCTGTTCCCTGTTCTAAGATATAATCAGCTAATCCCTGAGTAGCCTTTCTTACAACATAAATATTCATACGGTTGATACCAGCACCGATGATTCCACGAAGTCCAGCAGTACCAAATGCAAGATCTGCGTAAAAACGTTCTTTGATTTCATTTTCGTCGTTCTCGATAGCTGTTAATTCTTTTTTTGTATCTTCATCAAAATAAGGATTAGAAAGCCATTCCTGATAAGTTTCTTTGTAGTTCATAAATTACTCCTCCTTTAAGTTATAAAAATGCCTTTTGTTTAATTATACCTTAAAACTCATGAAAAAACATTATAAATTTGTACATATTTTTCGAGAAAAATCGAGCGAGCTTCTTTATTGTGGATAAACTCCTCTAATTTCTCAATATATCGTGGAGAAATCCAATGTTTTTTGTGTGCCATATACTGATTCGAGATCTTCCAGAATTTTTCCGGAAATAAAAACAATCCATACAGGCATAAAAGATCATTTTTTGACAAAGGCATAAAGCGGTCATAGTTTGATAAAAAGGTTTCACAAAAGGCAAAATTATAATTATTTTTCTCAAGTGCCTTCTTTAGGAAATAATAAACATCCAGAATCGGATATCCATGGTAAAAATGTTCAAAATGGATCGTAGCTGGGGCAGAGGATGTCATGATGATATTATGGTGATTATAAGCCCCATGACACCATCCACGGCGAGAAGGTGTGGTTTCATTTAAGATTTGGATGGAACGCTCCATCTGTTCCCAGAAGGCTTTCGTCTGTTCCAAAAATAAATATTCAAAAATCCCTTTCTTTTTGCGTTTGCGTATGTAACGTGCAATACTTTTTAATTCCAAATATTTTTGCTCATAATATGTGGAAATGGATGTATATTTTCTAAGATTTTCAGATGAAAAAGAAATAGCAAGACAATGATTATGAAAGCTTGCGAGATTTTCCGCAGAAGATCTGATATCTTTTAAAGCATGAATATCGCATTCCGTACCCAAATAAGTTTTTCTAAGCGCAAATGTTTCGTAATACCGGTCAAAAGTAAGAAAATATCCGTCTTTGTTTAAAATGTACTGGTCGGTTTTATAAAAATGATGGTCATGCATTGCCAAAGTCCATTCAGAAACAGCACAAAGACGTTCTTCTGATAGAGAAGTCTGGGATAAGGCATAGACATCATTTTCCCCAAAACACAAAACACAGCCTCGGCCCCGTCGGGTATGAGAGACAGAAATATCATATTGATCCAGCAGTGCCTGATATTTTTCGTTCAACATAGATCCTCCTTTATGTTCTACCTCTAATGATATGAAAATAAGACTAGGAATATGATAGAAACTTGCCATGAAAGTATAAATAGGATATACTGAACTTATCTCAGAAAGGAGTATATGAACTATGAGAAAAAGATTTTTATTAATTTCAACAATCATCGTGCTAAGCGCATTTACATTTGCAGCTTGCGGAAAGAAGAGCCCAAGCAGCCCTGAATCAACAAACAGCGAGACGACAACAGCAGAACCTACAACAGAAGAAAACACAGAAAAAGACACGACAGAAGAAGAAAAACCAGTTGCAACAGCAACATCAGAAGAAAGCACAAAAGAACATACAAAGACAACAACAGCAACAAAGAAAGATGAACAGGCCAAACCAAAGAGTGCAACAGGTACTTATAATGGATTTGCAGACACAAGTTCTGTAGAGATTGAGATGTCTGACGGAAGTTACCAGACATTTATGGTGAATGATGAAGACCTTGTGAATAAATTAAATGATATGGACGAAGGAACTAAGATCACATTCACATATGGAGCTGTGGAAGGACAGGCGAATATGGAGATTCTTTCTATTGAATAATTTAGTTTTTTATCTATCTGAATAAAGAAATAACAGACTCAACATAAATAAAAACCGAGGATAAAGGGATATTTATGTTGGGTCTGTTTTTCTTAAGGTTCACAGGGATTTTACGAAGTCAGAAAAATGAAGAAATCAGAAAAACAGAAGTAGTAATATTAAAAAAGAACAAGATATGGAAATTGCCAGATAACATAAGGTCTACGGTATCAATGTCTTCGTTTTTTGTCGTTACAGACTATTCATTTCATTTTGACTACTGCTGGAATTATAGTATACGCATTTTGGAGTTTCATGTATTCTAAAAAATCTTGTCTGAAGGTTTTCTTTTTTAGTTAATGTCCAGCTAATTGTTGAACAATAACAATGAAAGAAGTATGTTATGTTGTTAATGGAGTAAGTCTTGACATAAAAAAAATGAAATGATATTCTAATAATAGAAAAAGGTGCTACCGATATGACGGTCACCTGATATTTAATGAATCAAAAAATGATCGCTTAAATTGACAGGTTTAGGGCGATCATTTTTCTGTCTTGGCATCATGCTTTCCGCGATTGTAGCCAAGACTATAACATGCGATACACAATGATAGTACAGCAATTAAGCTTTCAATCGTTAGCATAATTCAAGTCCCCTTTCCGTCGAATTTCTCTTTTTCAAGAGATGATCTATGTAATCGGGGCTATAACTCCCACGTAGGAAGTGACCGCCATTCACGTCAAAGTGAAGTAACACCTGTTTTTTATTTTATCAAATCATATATACTTATTCAATTAAAATATTCTATTTATTAAATTTTATAAAGCATACAATATTAATTTGACATTCTTAAGTTTATATTTCAAATATTTTGACAAATCGGTGCAGTAGAACCCCTTTTACCTTCTGTTAATAAACACAAAAATTATTAACCAGTACCGCTTAAGGTCCCTGGAACCTTAAGAAATCACAAGCTCCTGCAGGTAAAAAAATATGCGTTGTTAAAAGAAAATATGTTATGATGAAAGAAAAACAGAAAGGAGATTAATATGACAAAGATTAAATTAACAGATAACCTTTCCTTATCTCAGATCATCCGAGGTTTTTGGAGACTGGATACTTGGGAATTATCAACAGACGAACTTATTGATAACATGAAATCAAGCATAGACTTAGGTGTAACATCTTTTGATACAGCAGAGATTTATGCAGATACTTTATGTGAATCTCAGATAGGGGAAGCATTTGCCAAAGACCCGGCATTAAGGGGAAAAGTAGAGCTGATTTCAAAAACAGGAATTTACAAACAAGAAATTAATGGAGAATCATTTGGGTATTATAATACAACTTATGATAGAATCGTACGATCCTGTAAAGAAAGTCTTCAGAGATTACATACAGATTATCTTGACCTATATTTAATTCACAGAGAAGACCCTCTTTTAGATCCATGGGAGGCAGGCAGAGCAATGCTGGATCTGAAGAAAGAAGGACTGATCAAAGAAATCGGAGTGTCAAATTTTGATCCATTTAAATTTGATGCAATGAATAAAGCGGTTGACGGAGCACTTGTAACGAACCAGATTGAATGGAACCCAGTATGTTTTGAACATTTCAATTCTGGAATGATGGATTATTTGACAGTTAATAAAATTCATCCAATGATATGGTCACCACTTGCAGGAGGAAGATTATTTCAAGAAGATGATCTACAATGTAAGAAAGCAATGGATAAGATCAAAGAAATCGCTGAGAGACATAACTGTGAACCAGATACGATCGTGTATGCATGGATCATGTATCATCCAGTACAGGCAATGCCGATCATTGGAAGCAGAAAGGTTGAGAGGATTGAATCTGCAGTGAAAGCAATGGATGTTAAATTAGAGCATTATGAATGGTACGAGATTTATGCAGCAAGCGGACAGCAGCAGATAAGATAATGAATAAAATGAATGAAAATAGAAAAATCGTGTTAGATACTTTAAATGAGCAGAACATCGAATATGAAATGTTTGAACATCAAGCGGTATACACAGTCGATGAAATCGAAGACTCTGACCTGTGGAATCATGAGAATGGAATAGGTGCTAAGAATTTATTTTTACGAGATGGCAGCGGAAAGCATCATTTTCTTGTGATCATTCGGGAAGACAAGCAGGCGGACCTTAAGAAAGTAAGAGATGAGATTGGAAGTTCCAGACTAAGTTTTGCCTCAGCCGAGCGTCTAATGAAATATTTAAATATTGAACCCGGATCTGTTTCGCCGTTAGGCGTTTTGAACGATCAGGAATGCGTGATTCCGGTATTCTTTGACGAAGATCTGAAAGAATATGAATACATTGCAGTCCATCCAAATGATAATACAGCAACGATCTGGATGAAACTTGCTGATCTTGTGAATGTCATAAAGTTGCATGGAAATCAAGTGAAATTTATCAATGTGGAATAAAATTCATGAATAAGAAAAAGAACACAAGATTCTTTGATTTTTTGAGAATTGAGGACTATAATGTAGCCAATATAAAGAGTTAAAAGAATAAAGAGAAAGAAGGCAACGAACAAGATGAGTTATTATAGTGTGAATTTACCAAGTTATACGATCGGAGAGGGATGTTATAAAGAGATTCCGCATACAACAAGATTTTATGGAAAAACAGCTGTTGTCATCGGTGGAAAGATCGCGATGTCTAAAGCAAAAGATAAGATCTTAGAAGGAATCAAAGATTCCGATGTAGAAATCCTTGATTTTATCTGGTACGGTGGTGATTCCACCTATGAAAATGGTAACGCATTGATCGACATGGACGTTGTCAAGAAAGCAGACATGATCTTCGCAGTCGGTGGAGGACGTGCCTGTGATACATGTAAATACGTGGCAAATGAAATGGATAAACCATTATTCTGCTTCCCAACCGTAGCATCAAACTGTGCATCTGTCACGGCAATCTCTGTAATTTATAACCCAGATGGATCATTCAGAGAATATTACTATCCAAAGAATGCAAACCATACATTCATCGAATCATCCATCATCGCTGATTCACCAGAAGAATTATTATGGGCAGGAATCGGAGATGCATTAAGCAAAGAATGTGAAGCAGTATTTGCATCCAAAGAAGACGAATTATCCCATACACCAATGATGGGAGTACAGCTAAGCAAGATCTGTACTACACCACTTGTTGAATATGGAAAGAAAGCATTGGACGACTTAAGAGCGAATAAAGTATCTTATGAATTAGAACAGGTAGCGTTAGACATCATCATCAGTACAGGATTAGTATCTAACATGGTAAGTGCAGCACCAAAATATTACTATAACTCAAGTCTTGCACACTGTGTATATTACGGATCAACCGTTACAAAAGGTGGAGAAAAACATTTACATGGAGAAATCGTATCATTAGGTGTGCTATGTCTGTTAACTTTCGGAAAAGAATACGAAGAAAGAGAACGAATCGCAAAATTCAACTTGAGTATGGGATTGCCAGTATGCTTTGAAGACATTGAGATCACAGAAGATGATTTTGATGCAATGGCAGAGAAAGCAATGACCACTACAGAATGGGACTTCAAACCTGAGAATGCTGGGGTTACGAAGGAAAGCTTTATTCAGTGTATGAAAGAAACAGATGAATATGGTAGAAGTATAAAATTTTAATTTGTAAGTTGGCTAACTGTAGATTTCGAGTATATGATAAAAAATAAATAAACGATTGGAAGCGCAGCTAGAGAATTTTCCTCACGTTTTTTACAGATCGCTGATTCGCCGGCTTTCCTTGCGTAACTCGCCTTCAAAGGTATTGAAAATCAGAACTCTTTGAGGCTCAAACAACGCACCAAGCCGGCTGCGAATCCGTAAAAAACGTGGCAAAATTCTAATGCTGCTCTTCCGATCGTTTATTTATTTTTTATCATATACCAGAAGTCTAAAGTGTGGACAATTACAAGATTGGAAAATTTAAGTGGATGTGTATGGAGAACAGTATTGATTGTAAAATAGGGGATTTTTAAACAGAAGGTAATGTTATTATGTGTCATAAACATCTCGATAAATCGGTGCTTATGCATCTCTTTAAATTTCCGTTTACGAATACAAAAATTATTATCCAATACCGTTTAACATACACACCCTGTAGTGATTTGAATAGCGTTCCGTTGTATGAGATATAAATATTTGTTCTTATCTTATTTCTATCTCATACATGAAACACTATTACAAATCAGAATTTAAGAAAATCATAAGTATATTTCACATTTTCCGTTATATTTCGCAACACCGCTCGATGTATAATAACAACATAAGGAGGTGCATTGCAGGATGAGACGTATAACAGTTTATTTTATCTGCCTCTTCATGATGCTAGGAAATATAAAGTTCGTATCCGCAGATACAGAGATCAACAGGATCATGAACAATAAAAATCAAGATGTTTTGTTTGTGGGATCTGTAACTTATGTTTCAGATAACTATTTTGTTTTAAGTGCAAAGGATTATATCAACACAGAATCAACATCAGAAGCAATTGCGAAAAGAACGGAAGATCATCGATATGTCATCATGAAGAATGAAAATATAAAATATACGTCATCCTATCATGAGAAAACAACGGTTGAAGAAGGAGATCATGTGATTGCATCATTAAAGAAGACAAAAGGGAAATGGACCATTTCCAACGGGTTATATGAAACAGACAGTGATGATTATCAGACACTAGCCGTAAAAGCATATAATAAAAATCCGGATGTCCAAAGTATTATGTTAAAATACTTCGTTAACACAGATGGAATGATGAAAAAATTCTCCTGTAACACAGATGGAAGCAAAGTTTATTACCAAAGCAAAAAGATTTATGATGCGAGGTGGAATATGAAGAAATATTTAACGATTGAAGAGATTAGAAATTCAGAGAAGCTAAAACAAATGGATCATAAAACAAGTCTGGTAGATGATATAGAAGAAAAAACGACGTTTAAAACACGAAAATGGATTATGTTTGTGATTGATATGGCAGCAATTGTGGTAGTTATTGGGCTGCTTAAGAATCGGAAGAAGAAAAATTAATTTGTATAACGGAAATGTATCGAGTATTCATAAAAACATAAAAAAAGATAGAGGTACGAAAAACGAATTCCATTGACGGATTTTTTGCAAAACGCTGATCCGCCAACACTCCTGCACAACTCACTGCGTTCAAACAGTGCCCGTGTTGGCTGCGATTTTGCAAAAAATCCTATGGAATTCTATCATTTCGTACCTCTATCTTTTTTTATGTTTTTATGAATACCTGAAGACATTCTCGTATAAAATTAAGAATTTTCAAACGGAAGGGTGTGTATGTTAGACGTTATTGGTTTTCAATTTATGTAGTTGCAGACAGATGTTTATTATACTCCGAAACATCTCAATAAATCGGTGTTGTAGAAGGTCTTTTACCTTCTGTTAATAAATACAAAAATTATTAACTAGTATCGTACAACATACACACTGTATATTGGTTTGAATCACGTAAATTATTTGAATATTATAAAAAGAGCTCATGTGTCGGCAACCGTACGGACACGTCTGCACTTAGTGAGTGGATGGTCGTTAGACCATTCAGGAACTTAGTACAGCTACGTGGGAGTCCGAACGCGAGTGGGTTGCAGACACATGAGCTCTTTTTATAATATTCCACCAATAATTTCCGTCATCGAACTAAAACTTGACAAATTATCTCAAAGGACTATAATATATTTTAAATAAATAAACTTCACCGAAATTCGTTGAAGAGAACAACGCTGTTTTTGAATCAAGTGTTTCAGAGAGTCTGCGGTTGGTGTGAGCAGATACATTTTCATGAACAGATATCATCTCTAAGATGCGGACTGAACATTACTTGACATTAATATTTTGAACCAGTAAGTCTCGCCGGAATCCTCCGTTATAAGGAAAGCGTATGATAGTACGTTAAGAGCTGTAATTTTATTGCAGAAATTGGGTGGTAACGCGGATTAGTTCGTCCCTTTTCAGGATTTTTCTGAGAAGGGGCTTTTTTATTGCATAGAAAATTTCGATGAAATAAAAAGTCCTCTGAGCAGGATGCTTTCTTGATTTATAGCGAAGGGCGGTGAGGAATATCAGGAGGTAACATAATATGAAACAACTACAAAAACTAAGCAAATTTTTATCAGACTACACATCTATCGTTGTCATCGCGATCGCAGTCATTACATTTTTCCTGCCATCGTTGATGGGGTGGGTGAATTTTCAATTATTCACGGATCCAGTAGCAAATAAATTCACGAGTCAGTCTATCATTATTGGTGTCATCATGTTCAGTATGGGATTGACACTGACAACAGAAGATTTCAAAATTCTTGCACAAAGACCATTTGATATTTGTATTGGTGCGATCGCTCAGTATCTGATCATGCCATTCCTGGCATTTGCAATTACAAAATTACTGAATCTGCCAGATGGAATCGCTCTTGGACTGATTCTTGTAGGATGCTGTCCTGGAGGAGTATCATCAAACATTATGTCCTATCTTTGCGGTGGAGATGTTGCATTTTCTGTTGGAATGACAACTGTATCTACAATCCTCTCTCCAGTGATGACACCACTGATGGTATCCTTTCTGGCAAGCGGAGCCAAGATCACAATTCATGGATTACCAATGTTTGTATCTATCGTAGAAACGGTTATCGTACCAGTAGCAATTGGGTTTGCATTAAACTACGCATTAGGAAAAAATGAAGCATTCAAAGAAGTTCAGAAAGTCATGCCGGGTGTGGCAGTTCTTGGACTTGCATGTGTTGTTGGTGGAGTTATCTCATCACAGGGATCAAAATTCTTCCAGTCTGGAATCGTAATCTTTGTTGCAGTACTTTTACACAATGGTTTCGGATATTTCCTTGGATATTGTGCGGGAAAACTTACTGGAATGAACACAGCAAAGAAACGAACAATTTCTATCGAAGTTGGAATGCAGAATGCTGGATTAGCAACAAACCTTGCAACAACAACAGCCCAGTTCGCATCAACACCAGAATCAGCAATTATCTGTGCAGTATCTTGTGTATGGCATTCAATCTCTGGAACATTACTTGCAGGTATGTTTGCACAGTATGATAAGATAAAGAGTGGGCATAAAGAAACTGCTACAGCAAAATAAATATTTTTATTAAATGAAAAAGAGACATCCTTTTACCTTTGGTTAATAAATACAAAAATTATCAACCAATACCGTCTAACATACACAATGTATAGTGGTTTGAATGACGTAAATTATTTGAATATTATAAAAAGAGATCATGTGTCGGCAACCGTACGGACACATGATCTCTTTTTATAATATTCCACCAATAATTTTCGTCTTCAAACTACAAATCAAAACTTTCCTTCTTTAAACGCTCGCATCATCTCATTTGTCAAACTAAAATCATTCGGCTGTAGTTCAATCTCATCGCGGCTCTTCCATTCAGCAAGTTTCAATTCTGAAGCATCCATATGAATCTCTGTATCTCCATCTACCTCACAATAAAAACCAGCCAGCAGATCATCCACAACACCCCAAGGCTGAGATTTATAATATTGAATATTCTTCACACGAATACCAGCTTCTTCCATGACCTCTCGTGCAACAGTCTCTTCCAAAGTCTCACCAATCTCTGTAAATCCAGCAATCAATGCAAATGGAGTGAATCCTTTACGGTATTTTGTAAGCAGGATCTTATCACCATTTTTAACACCAACGATCACAGCAGGCACGATTCTTGGATAGATCAAGTGACCGCAAGATGGGCATTTTAAAGCACGTTCTGTGGAAGAATGAACGGTCTTGTGTCCACAGCATCCACAGAAACGGTTTGTGCGGTACCAGTTATAAAGATGTAAACCAGTGATCGCCGCAAACGTGCGGTATTTTGGACCAATCTGTAAATTGCGAAGCTCACGTACGGTATTGAATTCATAATCTTCAGGAATTTCTTCTGGAGCTTCATTTAATAAGAAGTAGTTGTCATCATCCACAGAGAAAAGATATGTAAGAGTTTCTTCTGTAACATGAGTATCATTCACAAAATCACTCAATCTAGGGAATGATAAAAATAGATGTTCCTCATTTAAAAGAGTTGGTCTTGCAAGTTTCTTACCATCACCGGTATAGATCATTTCATCCAGAGAAAATAGATCTTCCTGCCCCATTTCTTCTAAGTCTTCTTTCTTTAATAAACGATGAAGAAGACCTTCCTGTGTAAAATATAAAATAATGCTGTCAGCATCTGGTTTTTGATCTGGATGATATTGATTGTTTAGTTTATGTGGATAAATATCTTGTATCATATGTAATAAAATTCCTCGTTTCCATTAAAATTCAAATAAAAAAAGCACTTTTATCATAACAGAATGAGGATGAAATGAACAGAAGAAAAATAAATAAAGACAAAAGATAAAAATAATGATATACTGATAAACGATTAAGCTATAAGATTAAAAAATAAATGGGGCGGGTATATAAGTGGAGATGAACAAACTATGTAGTTGTATTGTTCCATGTTTTAATGAAGAAAAAGTTATACCAATCTATTACGATGAAATGCAGAAAGTTATGAAGCAAGAAGAAAACATTGAATTTGAAATTATTTTTGTGGATGATGGAAGTAAAGATGGTACATTAGAGATTATGAGAAAATTAAGTGAGCAGGATCCTAAAGTACATTATATTTCATTTTCCAGAAATTTTGGAAAAGAAGCTGCTTTATATGCAGGGTTAGAACGTGCAAAAGGTGATTATGTTATTACCATGGATGTAGATCTTCAAGATCCACCATATTTAATTCCAAAGATGATTCGATGTATTGAAGAAGAAAACTATGATAGTGTGGCAACAAGAAGAGTGACAAGAGAAGGAGAACCTGTTATTCGTTCTTTTTTTGCAAGGCAATTTTATAAACTAATCAATAAGATTTCAGATTCAAATATAGTAGATGGAGCAAGGGATTTTCGTATGATGAAACGAAAGATGGTAGATGCTATTTTGACAATGCCAGAATATAACCGTTTTACAAAAGGAATCTTTGGATGGGTAGGATTTGAGACAAAATGGCTGGAATATAAGAATGTAGAACGTGCCGCGGGGGAGACGAAGTGGTCTTTTTGGAAGCTATTTCGTTATGCCTGTGAAGGAATTATGGCATTTTCAACAGCACCATTGATGGGTGTGTTTGTATGCATTTTTGCATTTTTATTTCTGATATTTGTAATCGTGAGAGCTGCAGTATTTGGAGATCCCGTTGCCGGATGGCCGTCATTAGTATGTATTATCAGTTTTTTAAGTGGTATTCAATTGTTAGGAATGGGAGTTGTTGGTATGTATCTATCTAAGACATATCTGGAAACAAAACATCGACCGATTTATATTGAAAAGGAAAGTCATTAATAATAATGAAAGAGGAATCGTTTAAATGAAATTAACTACAAAGAAACAGCTTATGGCAAGATATACGATCTTATTTGCAATTATAAGTCTGATTGTATTTTATCTATTCTACAAAAATGGAGTGACATTCATATGGGGAGCAAAGGGACAGGATGGATTATCACAACACATCAACGCGCTGATGTACTGGGGAGAATATATCCGCAATTTCTTCTTTAATATCATCCACGGACATTTCAGATTTCCAATGTGGGATATGAGCATTGGATTTGGAGCAGACATTCTAGGAACATTAAATTATTATGCGATCGGTGATCCACTCAATCTGATTTATGTATTTTCCAATAAGTCAAATATAGAATTATTGTATAACTTTATGCTTGTATTTCGTCTATATCTGGCGGGAGTAGCATTTATCGCATTTGGACATTATCTGAAAAAAGATGGAAATGGAATCTTAGCAGGAAGTATTGTGTATATTTTTAGCGGAACATTTTTTTCATTTGCGATACGTCATCCGTTTTTCCTAAATCCAATGATCTATCTTCCATTATTATTGATGGGAGTCGAGAAGATTTACAGAAAAGAAAAACCATATTTATTTATACTTATGGTAACGGTCGCAGCGATTAGTAATTTCTATTTTTTCTATATGCTGACAGTTGCGGCAGTGGTTTACGCACTGATCAGATTTCCAGAATATAAAGAAGCAGGATTTTTCAGAACTCTTGGAAGATTTAGCGGGTGGTATCTGCTTGGAATTGGTCTTTCTGCAGTAATCTTGTTGCCTGTATTAATCGCATTTTCAGGAAATGCGCGAACTACTTTGGATGTAAATTATTTTAGTATTTTCTTATATAAGAAATCATATTACAAACAAATATTCTTACAGTTTGCGGGTTTCCAGAAGATTTATAAAGGAACAAATCTAAACTATGCAGCTTTAGGATATTGTGCAATTATTGCACTGTTCCTGAAAAGGGATAAAAAGCGGTTTTCATACAAAGTAGCAGTGGTACTTGGTATTGTCAGTCTGTTATCACCAGTGTTCGCCTATATTTTGCATGGATTTTCTTATCCGATGAATCGATGGACATTTATACTGGCATTGATTGTTGGAATGACAGTCACAGAAATCTATCCAGATCTATTTGTACTGACGAGGATCCAGAAAACAGGAATTCTTGCAGGAGCCGTTTTTTACATAGTATTCGCACTTTCCTTAGGCGATAATATGGTAAAAGGGAAATATGAATTAGCAATACTTGCAGCTACAGTACTTGCATTGTTTGTACTTAATGAGTGTAAAATGTTTGGACAGGAGAAATATAAACATTTCATTTTGTATGCAGTATTGATCTTAACAGCAGGAACTTCTTCATATGTACAGTATTCTCCAAAATATGGAGAAACAATCTCAAATTATGTAAAATCCGGGCAGGCATATGAGATGTTGTGTGGAAAAGAAATGCGGTTGATACAGCCAGATAAATATAAGATACAAAATGGTGTGTATCGTGCAGAATCTCTGGATAACAAGGTAACAAACTGGAGTTTAAATGCGCATATTCCGGGAATTACGAATTATTATAGTGTGACAGATAAGAATGTCTCAGAGACTATGCAGGAATTCGGATTAAAATCTTATCAGTATAAGTTCAAATTCCGCAAACTTGATATGAGACAAGGTCTGATGGATTTATATGGAGTTCGTTATGTAATCTGCACCAAAGAAACAGGAGCTAAATTATTATCAGATTATCAGTTGTTAAGATCAAAAGATGGGATGCAGTTGTATGAAAATAAAAATGTATTTCCATTTGGATATACTTATGATGGATATTTGTCATCACAAACATATAAAACTCTGAACCCAGCACAGAAAGAACAAGCATTACTTCAAAGTGCGATTCTGGAAGACGACAGCAAGAGTGCGGATAAACTAAAGAAGATGACAATCCCAGAGAACGTAACATGTCATGTTGTTGGAGAAAATTATCGCATTCATAGTGAAAAAGAAAAGGAAAAAATCATTCAGATTAAGATTCCAAAACAATATATCAAGGCGAATTCTTATATTTATCTGCAAGGAGTCAGTACAGAAGCATTGGATGGAAAAAGCAGCAGACATGTATTAGGAGTTGGGATGAACAAAAGTAACTTCCAGCTTCTTTATGGAGGTAAACAGGTTCATTTATTTAATGCAGAGAAGAATTCCAGTTACGATATTGGGAAAAGAAATTATTTGGTCAAGATGAGCAGAGATGCAGTGAAAGATCGGGAAGATACATTGACATTAAAATTTAAGTTGAAAAGTGATTATTATATTGATCGGATTTCGATTCTTACAGTGGATCAACAGACAGAGATAAAACAGATTCAAAAGAGAAAAAAAGCAGATCATCTGACCAATATTTCATATGATGGAGGAAATCATTTTTCAGGAGATATCAAGGCATCTCAAAATGAGATACTTTGTATACCAATAACATATCACAAAGGTTGGAAAGCATATGACGATGGAAAGCAAGTGAAGAGTGAGCAGGTCAATGGAATGTTTGAAGGAATCTATTTAAACAAAGGAGATCATCATATTACATTAAAATATGAAACCCCAGGCCTTAAGATTGGCGCAGTTGTGTCGTTATTTAGTTTGATCATATTATTTATCATAAGTAAAAAGAAGAAATTTCAGTAATTAAGAAAAGCTTTTATTTACCAAAAAGAAAGGTAAATGAAAGCTTTTTTCTATAAAAGAGGAAACGGAATGTATGAAATAAAAAAATGACCAATGTTCAATAAATTATTGACTTTTATCAAGGAAGTGCATATAATAACCAATGATTCAAAGAGGTATGACCTCTATATAAGTAATAAAAATGCAAGGAAGGAGCAGCTGTGATCATGTTAAAACGAGAATGGCAGAAAATTTCAAAGAACCCCTGGATGATTATCATTTTGATCGCGATCATTACGATTCCTGCAATTTATACATCTGTATTCCTTGGTTCTATGTGGGATCCATACGGAGATGCAGATCAATTACCAGTAGCGGTAGTCAATCACGATAAGAAGGTAAATTACGAGGGAAAAACATTACAAGTAGGAGATGATCTGGTAAAGAATCTGAAAGATTCAGGATCACTGGATTTTCATTTTGTAAGTGACAAGAAAGCAGAGGAAGGATTGAAGAGTGGAGAATACTATATGATCATTTCCATTCCAGAAAATTTCTCAAAGAATGCAACAACATTAATGGATAAGAATCCAAAACAGATGAAACTGACATACAAGACAAACCCAGGTACGAACTATGTAGCATCCAAGATGGATGATAGTGCCATGGCGAAGATTGAGAAGTCAGTCAGAGAAAAAGTAACAGAAACTTATGTAAAGACCGTATTTGACCAGATCAAGACAGCCGGAAGCGGTTTCCAGAAAGCAGCAGATGGATCCAAAAAGATCGAAAGCGGAGCGAAGAAGCTGAAAGCTGGAAATGATACGATCGAACAGAATTTAAAGAAATTAGCATCCAGCACATTAACATTTCAGAATGGAGCAAAATCACTTTCCGTAGGGCTAAAAACATATACAGCAGGTGTAGCCAAAGTTGACAGTGGAGCAAAATCTTTAAAATCAGGAACAAAGACATTGAAAAATGGAGTTGCAGCTCTGCAGACAGGAGCAACTCAGTTATCCAATGGCTCTAAATCCTTAAAATTAGGAATCTCCCAGTACACAAACGGAGTCAGCACAGCACAGGCTGGAAGCAAACAGCTTGCAGCGAATAATAAAGCATTAAATGCAGGTGTTGAAAAATTATCCAGTGGAAGTAAGGATTTAAAAGATGGAACTGGAACATTATCAGCAGGCCTTAAAAATCTGTTGGGTCAGACAAAAGAAACATCCAATGGACTTGGAACTCAGTTAAAAGAAAATGAAGCGAAGAAAGATGGAATTATAAGCAAACGAAGCAATTTCGATACACAATTAGAAGCATTTAATACAAAATTAAATGAATTAAATCAAATGCTTTCTGCTGGATCAACCGCATCAGAGACATCAACACAGACAGCAGACAATGAAACAGCGAAGAAGGCAGCAAGCAGTGCAGCAAATGCAAAGTCAAGTGTATCTGATTTAAACAGCAAAGTAAGCAAGTTAAAAAATTCATCTGTACTTGATAAATTAAGCGAAGAAGATAAAAAAGCATTATTAGCTGAAATCGACGAGGTAGATAGCGCAGCATCTGATGTTGAAAATAATGTTGATGAAACATATACAAATTCACAGAAAGCGGCAGATACAAAAACAACAGCAAAAACACAGTCCGCAAGTAGTGAACAGCAACTTGCAACAGTGAAAGCATATGTTAGTTCTTTAGCAAAATCATCTAAGCAACTTGCAGAATCATCCCAGACACTTTCTGGATATGAAAAAGCGATGATGAATGGTCTGTATGAAGGCTTAAATGAAGTAAAAACAACATTAGACCGTCAGGGAACAACTCAGGATACAATGGGTATGATCCAGGCGTTGACTCAGTTATCAGAAGGTGCTACAAAAGTACAGACAGGAATGACAACCTTAGAATCTGGAATCAACGACAGCACAAGCGGATTAAAGATTGGAATTGCCAACTACACAGCAGGAGTTGAAAGTCTGAACACAGGACTTACAACATTAACAAACAACTCCAAAGCATTAAATAGCGGAGCAACTCAGCTGAATAGTGGAATTGGTCAGGTAAGCTCAAAACTTCCAACATTTAAGTCAGGAACAGCAAAACTTTACAAAGGAACAAAAACACTGAAATCAGGAACAGCAGCCTTAGTTGCTAACAACAATACATTAAACAGTGGAGCCGGACAGTTAGCATCTGGAGCTGGACAGATCGCAAGTGGATCAAGTCAGTTAGCAGCAGGATCTACAACTCTTGGAAATGGAATCGGAACACTTCAGAGTGGAAGCAAGACATTAAAAGATTCCTTACAAAAAGGAGCAGATCAGGTTAACAGCATTAAGGCAACCAAGAAGACAAACAAAATGTTTGCAGCACCAGTAAAAGCTAAGAATGTAGAATATTCACACGTTGATAACAACGGTCACGCAATGGCACCATATATGATGTCCGTTGGATTATTCGTAGCATGTATGGCATTTACATTAATGTATCCTTTAATGGAGAAAAACGAAGAAGTCAAGAGTGGACTTCAGTGGTGGTTAAGCAAAGTCACAGTCATGGCAGCAGTATCCATTGCACAGGCAGTGATCATGGTTGCAGTTTTAATGGGAATCAATGGACTCGAACCACATTATGTAGGAAAAACATTTGGAATGGCCGTCTTAGCATCCATGGCATTTATGTCATTGATCTGCTTTGGTGAGATGTTATTAAACCGTGTCGGAAGTTACGTCATGTTAGTATTCATGGTTGTACAGTTAGGTGCAGCCGGAGGAACATATCCACTGGATATGGCACCACACTTCTACACAGTATTACACAAATATATGCCATTCAGCTATACAGTACACGCATTTCGTCACACACTATCTATGGACGGACAGATCGGACAGGATATTGCAGTATTTGTTGGAATCTTAGTTGTGTCAACATTAGCAACGATCATCTTCTACCGTTTCAGAATGAAGAAACAGGTTGGAGGAACATTGGAACCTAATGGAGCGCCACAGCATTAGATATAAAAATAATTAAATAAAAACTCTAATGAACAAAAGACTAGGACAGTCAGTTTTGGATTGTATAGATATACATCTTTCAAAACTGACTGTCCTAGTCTTTTTATTGTTGTTGTATGCATGAAAAATGTGTATAAAATGTGAACAAATACATTGAATAAAGATTAATGCAGGAGTATAATTAAAAAAGTATAGTAATTGTAAATAGGGATAATAAGTTAATAGGGAGCTTTCACTTATGAAGAAGACTAAGATTCCACAGAAAAAAGTACGTGGAAAGAAAGCAACTGTAACGATTAAAATTAAATAATCTCAAAATGCGCTAAAAGAGTGATAAAATTGATCACTCTTTTATGCATTCTACACAAAAAAGTGTTATAATAAACAAAGCAATATGCAGATTCAAACATGAAGAAAAGGAGGACGAATTTCATGCAAGAAGGATGGAAAGTATTCAGCCACTTAAATGGCAAGAGCAGAAAGAAACTGTTAGCATGTCTGCTCAGCATATCCATGATACCGGTCAACGGATTTACGGTAATGGCGGCAACAGCAGATCAGGGGAATCAGGCAGCGGTGACACAGGAAGGTACAACCACCACACCAACAGTTACAAGTGGAATTTCATTTGCGGCAGAATCAAAAGATGTAAAAGTTGGAAGTTTCCATTATTACAGATTCCAAGGAACAGATACGGCAAACATTGACAAAGTAACACTCCAGTCAGCAGATGAATCAGCATTGAAGATTGAACAAAGAACAGTCAAAGATGCTGAAGGAAAAGACGTTATCGAATATATGCCAATCGCATTAAAGGATAAGGGTACTGTCAAAGTAACAGCAACATTTGAAAGTAAGCAGATCAACAAAGGAACAATAGAATTTGAATTTAATCTAGCTAAAGCAGATGACAATGTGGTTCCAGTAACATCCTATTCTTTATATGAAGCACTTGGCGGAACAAACGGTCAGATCACAAAAGCAGAATTAGCAGCTAAGAAAGAAATCAATCTTTCTAACAAGAATCTGACAGACACAGATGTAGAATATTTGAAAGATGCAACAGGATGTGAAAAATTAGATTTAAGCAACAATATAAATATTAAGAAAATTGATGCATTAAAATCTATGACAAATTTAAAAGAGATTAATCTTGTAGGAACTTCTGTTTCTACAGCAGACAAAATTGCATTGATCAAGACAAACAAAATTACAGTAGAAAAAGGTACAACAACATCAGATCCAATTCTTCCAAAAGGAATTTTAAAAGGATGTACAGATGTTAAATATTCTGAAGATGTAGCAACAGGAACAGCTGCAAAATTAAAATTAATACAAGATCAGACGGATAAAACATTAAGTCTTGAGGCGATTGATACTGCAGAAGCTGGAGAAACAAAATTAAAAGTTGAAAGTAAAACAACACCATCAGCGACAGTAACAATTCCAGTTACAGTTACAGCAAAAAGTGAAACGTCACCACAGATTGATAAAAATATTCCAAATCTAAGCGTAGGAACATTTAACAAAGAAGTCAAAGTGATGAATGTTAAATCAGGAGATGTAGTATCTGTTACTTCTAAAGATAATAAGATCTTAAATGTTGTCACAAAAGCAAGTGTAGCAACAGCAGATGTTACAATTCCATTTATTGTTGAAGCAAAAGCTGCGGGAAAAACAACTTTAGAAGCTACGATTACACGAGATGGAAAAGTATATAAAGATTCTATTGACATTGAAGTCAAAGTAGCACAGCAAGATGCAGATGGAAAGACAATTATTCCATTGACAAGTATAACAGTATACAATGCATTAAAAGATGTGGATGCGAACAAAGATGGAAGCATTAACAGTGATGAGATTAAAAAAGTAAAATCTATCGAGTTAGAATCTAAAGATCTTACAAATGCAGATTTAGCAGGATTATCAGAAGCAGTCAATTGCGAAAAGATTAATCTTGAAAATAACAAAAACATCACAAACATTAGTTTTGTGAAAAATTTAAAACAGTTAAAAGAACTGTATTTAAGAGGAACAGCTGTTACAGATTTTACAGCATTAAATGATCTGAAAGCACAGTTAAACTTCTTATTCCTGCCATCAACAGTAAGCACAGCAACAAGACTTTCATTCTTAAGTGATACTGTATACTTAAAAGAAGGACAGGAACTGTCAATAAAAGAATTTACCAAAGGTGTATTTGTAAATGATACAGCCTCTGAGGCATTTACTATCACTTCATCTAATACGACAGCAGTATCCATTACAGGAGATAAGATTAAAGCCAGAACAAAAGGACAGATGGCAACACTGACATTAAAAGCTGGAACAACAACAAAAACGATCAAAGTTTACACAACAGACGAAACAGGTAAGATTCCTACACAGGCGGTTGTATTAAACAAAACATTTGTAACATTAAATCCAGGCAAGACAGAACAGTTGAAGATCACATATTTACCAGATTATGCAACAGCTTCAATCGGAACAGTAAAATGGACATCTTCTAACGAAGCAGTTGTAACAGTTGATGCAGCAGGTAAATTAACAGCTAAGGCTGCAGGAAAAGCAATTATTACGGCAATAACATCTGACGGAAATGTAATGTACTGCATCGTAACAGTAGAAAATATCAAAGTCAGCAAGATTACGATCACAACAACAACATCTAACAAGATCGCAACTGGTAAGAAAGTAACATTAAAGGCGACCGTAACACCATCCAACGCATACAATAAAGGTGTTACATGGAAATCAAGCAATACCAAAGTTGCAACAGTCAGCAGCAGCGGTGTCGTTACAACGAAGAAGAAAATGGGTGGAAAAACAGTAACGATCACAGCGACAGCCAAAGACGGAAGTGGTAAGAAAGCATCATATAAGATCTATGTCAAGAAAGGTATTGTCAAGAAAGTCTATATTTCTGGAGTTAAATCAGTAAAAGCTGGTAAGAAGTTATATCTGAAAGGAAAAACAAGTGCATCTTCAGGGGCAAATAGAACTTTAAAATGGTCAAGCAGCAATACAAAATATGCGAAAGTTTCTTCCAAAGGAACTGTAACAACATACAAAGCTGGAAAGAAAAAATCCGTGAAGATCACAGCAAGAGCAGTGGATGGAAGCGGAAAGAGCAAGACGGTTACAATTAAAATTAAATAGTAAAGTAATCTCTGATATTTATTGAAAGAAAAAGCAGTTAGAAATCAAAATTTAAGATTTCTAGCTGCTTTTCTTCTAAATTGCAAAAGTAGTAACAAAAACTTGCAATACCCCTCTTATATTAAATCAAATGATAATGTTTAAATGCATGATAAATCCCATCATCATTTACGGAATCTGTAACATATTCCGCAATTTCTTTTAACTCATCACAGGCATTTCCCATAGCAATTCCATGGCCAGCAGCTTTAAACATGGAGATATCGTTATTACTATCTCCAAATGCGTAGCAGTCATCTGTAGAGATATTGAGATGATCAGCGACATATGTAAGACCAGTTCCTTTATCATGATCTTTTAATAAAATCTCATACTGGGTATCATCAATTCGAATATAATCCATGGTATCAGAAATGCTGTCAAGAGCATCTACAAAACCAGAGGCATTGCTTCCAGGACCTGTAAATACAATGGCTTTATCAGGATTTTCAACATGATCCCATGTAAACTCATGCGCCATATAAGGAGCAAGGTCAAAAGCAGTGATCATAAATCCATAATGTGGATGAAAGTCAACATTATGATCGCGGAAATAAGAACATTTTTCCCCTTCAAAGGTTCCATAGATATTGTTTTCTACGCAAATCCGTTTGATCTGTTCGACCACTGTTTCAGGAACTGTTTTGTGATAGATAGTTTCGTCATCAAGAAGGATGTGAACTCCGTTAGAACAAAGATAACCGTCGCAGCCAATATCGAGAATCTCTTTTTCAAAATAAACAAGAGGTCGTCCAGTGTTGATCAGGACTTTATGACCATTTTCCTGTGCTTCATGGATCGCTTTGATCGTAGATTCTGGAACCAGACGCTGTTCTTTACTGTACAAAGTCGCATCGACATCCAGAAAGATTAGTTTGTTGTTTTCACTCATATTATCATTCCCCATCTAAATATTTATAAAAATTAAGAGCCGGATACAAATAAAGATTGATGGTCCGGCTCTGTGCTGTAAGGATATAGTTGATTATTCTTCCACAGTTACAGTTTTCATAACTTGTGGTTCTAATGGTTTATCGGAATAATCTGTTGCAACTTCAGCGATCTTATTTACAACATCCATTCCTTCGATAATCTTACCGAATGCAGCATACTGTCCATCTAAATGTGGGGCAGCTTTGTGCATGATAAAGAACTGTGATCCAGCAGAATCAGGCATCATGGAACGAGCCATGGATAAAACACCAGGAGTGTGTTTTAAGTTATTGATCACACCATTCTGACTGAATTCTCCTTTGATCGTATGTCCAGGACCCCCTGTCCCTGTACCTAATGGGCAACCACCCTGGATCATAAATCCGTTGATGACACGATGGAATGTTAAACCATCATAGAACCCGTCTTTTACAAGATTTACAAAGTTTTCAACAGTAATTGGAGCGATCTCCGGATATAATTCTGCTTTCATTACATCACCATTTTCCATAGTGATCGTTACAATTGGATTTGCCATAATATGAAATTCCTTTCTATATTTTATAATCTTTTGCCGCTTACGGCTATGCTTTGATTATAATGGAAATACTAAAAAAAGTACAGCAGTTTGACCAGAAGAGTTACAATCCAAAATATGCATATTTTTTCACAAAAATTACAAAAAAGTTAAGAATATGAACAAAATTTAATGAAAAAGCTTTTATTTCTACAAAATGCGAGTATAATAGCATAGGAACACAGTATGATTTTAAAATCATGCGATAATAAAAATATGGGAGGACATCATGGATTTATATTTAGATTTTGATCATAATTCCGGAAGGCGCAGAAGGGGGCGCAGACGTGGAAGAAGAAATCGTTCCAGAGTTCCGTTTGTCATTGGGGTCATTATTTTACTAGTGGTCATTGTGGCAGGAGGTATATTTGCTGGAAGAAAATATATGGCTTACAGGCAGCAGAAAGCAGAAGAGGCCAGAAAACTTGCAGAGGCAAGAAGAGTCGTCACAGTCATGATCCCGGAAGGATATTCCATTGATATGATAGCAAAACGACTAGAGAAACAGGGAGTCTTTAAAGCAGATGAATTTATAAAGGCTGCGAAGAATACAAATCAGTATAAAAACGATTTTATTAAAGACATTGACCCAAAGAAGGGAACAAAGTACAAATTAGAAGGTTATCTGTATCCGGATACTTATAAGATTTACAAAAGTTCCAAACCAGAAGATCTGATCCAGAAGATGCTTGATAATTTCGATAAGAAATATTCAGCACTTGCGAAGTCTTATAAAGGAAAGCATTCTATGGCAGAGATCATGACGATCGCATCAATGATCGAACGTGAAGCAAGCAATATGTCAGAACGTCCGATGATCGCAGGAGTCATTGAGAATCGCCTTGCAGCGAAAATGAGACTTCAGATCGATCCGACCGTTTTGTATACCACAACAAATGGATTATATAATGCGAAGAAAGTTTATTATAAAGATCTGAAAGTGAAAACGGTGTATAATACTTACGTTATGAAAGGGTTGCCAGCAGGCCCAATCTGTAATCCGTCAGACACGGCGATCAAGGCTGCGATGCATCCGAAGAAACATGATTATCTATATTATAGAACTGACGGAAGCAAAAAGGGAACTCATATTTTCACAAAAACATTCGATGAACATAAGAATGCGAAAAGCACAAGTACAAAAGATAAAAATAGTACAAATAGCACAAATACAACGAATTCAAAATCTTGAGTATTTTACTAAGGATTCAAAAAGATTGTTATTTTTTTGGCGTACAAAAAAAAATACCTAAAAATACATAAAAATCTCTTTAAAAACTTGTGCAAATAATGTAGAATAAAGCTGTATACAAAAGTTATATGTATACAGCTTTGTTTATGTTTTAAGCAACTTGTGAAAGTTGTAGTGATATTTTCTACGCCCATATGCTAGGTGGACGTAGAGATTAACAATGTGTGAATATATTCACACGAGATTTTTTAGGAGGAAGAGAACATGGCAAGAAAAATGAAAACCATGGATGGTAACACAGCCGCTGCACACGTATCATATGCTTTTACAGAAGCTGCAGCAATTTATCCTATTACACCATCCTCACCAATGGCAGAGTCAACTGACCAGTGGGCAACACAGGGAAAGAAAAATATTTTCGGACATCCTGTAAAATTAGTTGAAATGCAGTCTGAAGGAGGAGCAGCAGGAACTGTACATGGTTCTTTAGCAGCTGGTGCATTAACAACTACTTATACAGCATCTCAGGGTCTGTTATTAATGATCCCTAACATGTATAAGATCGCTGGTGAACAGATGCCTTGCGTATTTGATGTATCTGCTCGTGCACTTGCATCTCACGCACTGAACATCTTTGGTGACCACTCTGACGTTTATGCATGTCGTCAGACAGGTTTCGCAATGCTTTGCAGCTCTAGTGTTCAGGAAGTTATGGACTTAGGAGCAGTAGCTCATTTAGCAACAATTAAAGGACGTGTTCCTGTATTACATTTCTTCGATGGATTCAGAACATCTCATGAAATTCAGAAAATTGAAATGTGGGATTATGATGATCTTGCAGATATGGTTGATTATGAAGCAATCGACAAATTCAGAGCTGAGTGCTTAAACCCAGAACATCCAGTTCTTCGTGGATCAGCTCAGAACCCAGACATCTTCTTCCAGGCAAGAGAAGCAGCTAACTCAACATATAATGCTTTCCCTGCAATCGTTGAAGATTACATGAATCAGGTTAACGCTAAGATCGGAACAGATTATAAATTATTCAACTACTATGGAGCTGAAGACGCTGAGAGCGTAATCATCGCTATGGGATCTGTTTGTGAAACAATCGACGAAACAATCGATTACTTAATGAAACAGGGTAAAAAAGTCGGTGTTGTTAAAGTTCGTCTTTACAGACCATTCGTTGCTGAGAAATTAGTAGAAGCAATCCCTGATACAGCAAAAGTTATCAACGTATTAGACAGATCTAAAGAGCCTGGAGCAAGAGAACCATTATACCTTGATGTTGTTAATGCATTAAGAGGAACAAAATTCGAAAGCTGCACAATCAATGGTGGACGTTATGGATTAGGTTCTAAAGATACTACACCAGCTGATATCATCGCTACATTCGAAAACGTTGATAAAAACGAATTCACATTATCTATCGTGGATGATGTTACAAACTTATCTCTTGAAAGAGGAGAAACTCCAGTTACAGCTCCAGACAGCATCGTAGCTTGTAAATTCTGGGGACTTGGAGCCGACGGTACTGTTGGTGCTAACAAGAACTCTATCAAGATCATTGGTGACCATACAGACAAATATGCTCAGGCATACTTTGATTATGATTCTAAGAAATCCGGTGGTGTTACAATGTCCCACTTACGTTTCGGAGATGACCCAATCAAATCAACATACCTGATCAACAAAGCTGACTTTGTTGCTTGCCATTGTGCACCATATTTAACAAAATATAACATGGTTCAGGACTTAAAAGACGGTGGAACATTCCTGTTAAACTGCAGCTGGACTCCAGAAGAAGTTGGAGAACATCTTCCAGGACAGGTAAAAGCTTACTTAGCTAAACACAACATTAAGTTCTATATCATTGATGGTATCAAGATCGGTAAAGAAATCGGACTTGGTGGACGTATCAATACTGTATTACAGTCTGCATTCTTCAAATTATCAGGAATCATCCCTGAAGAAGATGCTATCAAATATATGAAAGACGCTGCAACAGCTTCTTACAGCAAGAAGGGTGAAGCTATCGTTAAGATGAACCACGATGCTATCGATGCTGGTGCAAAAGCTATCGTTGAAGTACCAGTTCCAGCTGAATGGGCTGACGCTGAAACAGAAAGCTTATTCGTTGAAGCTAAGGGAGATAACAAACCTCTTGTTGATTACATCAACAACGTACAGAACTACGTTAACGGACAGGAAGGTAACGCTCTTAAAGTTAGCGATTTAGTACCTTACGTAGATGGACATATGCCTTTAGGTGCATCTGCATTTGAAAAACGTGGAGTAGCAGTAGACGTTCCTTCTTGGAATCCAGATAACTGTATCCAGTGTAACTTCTGTGCTTATGTATGTCCTCATGCAACAATCCGTCCAGTAGCTATGACAGAAGAAGAAGCAGCAGCAGCTCCAGCAGCTACTAAGACAGCTGATATGACTGGAATGCCAGGATACAAATTCGCTATGACAGTTACAGTTCTTGACTGTTTAGGATGCGGATCTTGTGTAAACATCTGTCCAGGTAAGAAGGGTGAAAAAGCTCTTACAATGGCTGGATTAGATTCTCAGAGAGATCAGCAGGAAGTTTATGACTATGGTCAGAAATTACCAGCTAAAGAAGAAGTACTTGCTAAATTCAAAGCTGATTCCGTTAAAGGAAGCCAGTTCAGACAGCCATTGCTTGAGTTCTCAGGAGCATGTGCTGGTTGTGGTGAAACACCTTACGCTAAACTGATCACTCAGTTATTCGGTGAAAGAATGTACATCGCAAACGCAACAGGATGTTCTTCTATCTGGGGTGGATCTGCACCTGCTACACCATACACAACAAACGCTAAAGGACAGGGACCAGCTTGGGCTAACTCACTGTTCGAAGATAACGCAGAGTTTGGTTTAGGTATGTTCACAGGACAGAATACATTAAGAGAACAGACAAAAGAAAAAGTTGTTGCATTAGCTGAATCTACAGATAACGCAGATGTTAAAGCAGCAGCAGCTGAATACTTAGACACATATGCAGACGGAAGCAAGAACGGAGCAGCTACAGATAAATTAGTAGCAGCATTAGAAGCTTGTGGATGTGACGCTGCCAAAGAAATCCTTGCTAAGAAAGAATTCTTATCTAAGAAATCTCAGTGGATCTTCGGTGGTGACGGATGGGCATACGACATCGGATTCGGTGGTGTTGACCATGTATTAGCATCTGGAGAAGACGTAAACGTATTCGTATTCGATACAGAAGTTTACTCTAACACAGGTGGACAGGCATCTAAATCTACTAACTTAGGTGCAATCGCTCAGTTCCAGGCAGCTGGTAAAGGAACTAAGAAGAAAGACCTTGCAGCAATCGCAATGAGCTACGGATATGTATATGTAGCACAGATCGCTATGGGTGCTGATTACAACCAGACAGTTAAAGCAATCGCTGAAGCTGAAGCTTATCCAGGACCATCATTAGTAATCGGATACGCTCCATGTATCAACCATGGTATCAAGGGTGGAATGAAGATTGCTCAGACAGAAGAAAAGAAAGCTGTTACTTCTGGATACTGGAATCTGTTCAGATTCAACCCAGCATTAGCTGCTGAAGGAAAGAATCCATTCCACTTAGATTCTAAAGCTCCTACAACAGAATACGAAGACTTCATCATGGGAGAAGTTCGTTACAATGCATTATCTCGTCAGAACCCTGAAAGAGCTAAAGCACTGTTCGCAGAAGCTAAAGCAAACGCAGAAGCTAAATACAACAGATTAAAAGAAATGTCTGATAAATAGGCATTACCTATTGTTTAGATGATCTTAATCTAATAAATCAAAATCCCCTTTGTGAGCAATCACAGAGGGGATTTTTTATGCATAAAAATAAGGGGTTGTCGCTTTAACGATTAATAAATCGTGAAGCTCTAAGGATTATGTGACGATGTGCAGTGTCTTTGACAATGAGGAAGTTGGAAGCGGTACAAAACAGGGGGCAGGATCAACCTTTGGAGCAGATGTATTAAAATACAATGTTGCTCAGAAATATACGACAGACGCAAGATCGGCAGCGCCGGAAAAGGCAGCCTACATCTATGCGGGGCAGATCAGAGATGAACTGGGAAGCCGTTTGGATTTACTGGAGAAAAATGCATACCGCTTCTGCTATATCAATGATTTCCCAATGAGCGGAACTGCACAGGATTTAATGTACGGAGCCCCAAGCGAGATTACAGAACAGCAATTAAGAGAAGTACACATAAAAGTACGTGATTAAGAGGTTCTTTGAAAATTTTTTATATGAGACAAAGATCGTCTAGTGTTAACTGTTTTTTGTTGACATAGGATTGTATTCTGTACTCAGGTAGTCAGAATATGTTGGAAGTTCCCAATTGGATGCAGTAGGCTATTTAGAAAAATTGACTGAAATTATCAAAAGCAATGATAATTGTGATGTTACCGTAGCAAGGATGAAGGCATCATGTTGCTACGGTATCGGAAATGCTGTGAATACAGTTTCGTAACATAGCAGTAATATTAGAAAGATTACGATGATTTTTCAATTGCAGCTAATTCCAAAATGATTTTCATGACGCTGGAATGACTGATTCCGAATTGGTCTACTCCAGCGTTTATCATTTCTCGTACCATTTCTGCATTGCGGATTCCAGATGCGGCCTTTCTATTCGTTATATATTTTTCGGTTATATGTACTTTTAATTCCTATCTCTTCTCTATATTTTGCGACAGTACGTCTGGAAATTTTGATTCCTTTTTGTTTTAATAAATTTGATAATGTCGAATCACTGTAGGGTTTGTTAGGGTTTTCAGAAGCGATTATAGCCTTCAATTGTTTTTTTACGGTAATTGGGCTGTTGTTATCCTTTTTTCCAGCAGAAGATGTGAATAAATCTTTCAAATAAACCACTCCAAAAGGGTATTGGAGATATTTATTTTTGATTCCACGGCTGATGGTGGATGTGTGCATCGAAATATCAGAAGCGATATCGGCAAGTGTCATAGGTTTTAATGTGCTATTTCCAGTAAAATAGTCTTTTTGGCGCTCTAAAACAGCAGATGTAATTTTTAAGATTGTTTCTCGGCGTTGTTCAATACTATGCATAATCAATTGCACACGATTGTATTTTTTACGAAAATATTCTTTTAACTCCGGACTCTGCGAAGTATGCATCATATTTAAATAATAGTCACAGAGGGAATAATTTCCAATCCACTGATCGTTTAATCTAATAATCCAACTGCTGTCTTGATAATCTATAAGAATATCTGGCACAATATAATCTGTGGAATTAGTAAGAAATCCAGAGATTGGGCGTGGATTTAATTCTCTGATTTTTGCAATACATTTTCGGACATCCTGTGTAGACATAGAAAGTTTTTGTGTGATAGTATTAATTTTTCCAGCAGCAATGTCATCCAGATGATAACGGATGATTTGATTGAGTTCCGGTGTCAGTTCCTGCCTTGCTTCTAACTGACGTAAAAGACAGTGTGGAAGATCTTTTGAAAAAATCCCTAATGGTTCCAAAGAGGATAGTATGTCCAAGCAGTATTTTACAGTAGATATATCAATACCAAACCATTGACTGAAATCCTTTAACGACAATTTAAAATAACCACAGTCATCTAGACAGTCAATCATGGTCTGCATTGCTGTCCACTGTAAATCTGAAAAATTTCTTTGGTTTAACTGATCCAGAAGGAATTCTTTGATTCCATTCTCCGAAAAGTCAGGGATTTCTTTGTAAATATCCTCGTCTTCTTTAGCGGAGGAATAGGAAACATATTGATTCCATGAAGGAAGATTTGAATTTTCATTATAATCTAGCAAAGGATTTTCAATATATTCATTTTGAAGGAAGTTATTTAACTCAAAATTATCCAAAGACAGTATTTTTAAAGACTGTAGTTGTGTTTGAGATAATGTTTGGGTTTGCACTAAAGTAGTTTTAGGGCTGAAATTCATTTCATCACACTCCAAATCTTACTAAAAGTTTTCTTCTGTAATAGAACATTGTATTAAAGGATTACAGTATTGCAATTGTTCTTTGGCATTTTGTATTGCATTTTCAATCATTTGAACTGTGTTTTCCGATTCAAGATTCATAATTAGTTCAAAAAGTAAGGGAAGATTTACTCCAGCAATCAGGTGAATATTTGATTTTGAAAGATATTTCATAAATTCATTATTGACGCTTCCGCCGAAAATATCTGTTGTTACAATTAATTCTTCGTCATCACATAACGCATCAATAATTTCTTTGATAGGAGTTTCTACCTCTGTCATGTCATTGGTATATGCACATAAAGTAGAAACAGAATTTTGTTCTCCAGTTACAAGTTCCATAGCATTTTTGATTCCATCAGCAAATACACTGTGTGTTGCAATTAAAAGTTTTTTCTTCATTTTTTATACACCTCGTTATTAAAAATAGTTCAATTTAAATGATATTTTTTTATAAAGCAAGAATGATGCCAAGTGTTAGTGTGAAAATTTAGAGGGTTGCAGATGAAAAGTATTGTATATATAATAATACAAAAATGAGAAAAGGAGAGAGAAAGTTGCTGAAAGATTCCATTATTCAATATGTAAAAGAAAATACAGCAAAAATTAGCTTGGAAGAATTAGATACTGTGCTGACAGCGGAAGCAATTGCCGGATATTTTCAAGTAAAAAGAAATACAGTCAGCTATTATCTGAATCAAGAAATTGGAAAAACATTTTTTAAAATTAATACAAGACCGGTTCGCTTTCTAGATAAAAAAGTATTTGAAAAAAATTTTTTTACAGTGTCAAAGGATGTTTATGCTAGTGTGAATGACCTCTTAGATGAAAATAAGCGGAAAAATGGCATCCAAAAGGAAGAAAAACAGGAAATAAATTTTGTAGAAGAACAGGATGTTTTTCAAAATCTGATTGGTTCTAATGGAAGTTTAAAAAACCCAATTGAACAGATGAAAACTTCTATTTTTTATCCCAATACCAGTCTTCCAGTGTTTCTTCACGGGCCGACCGGATCAGGGAAAAGTTTTATGGCAAGAAAAATTTATGAATTTGCAGTGCAAGAAGGAATTCTTAAGCCGGATGCTCCTTTTATAATTATGAACTGTGCTCAGTACGTAAATAATATTGAATTATTGTCCAGTAATTTGTTCGGGTACGTCAAGGGAGCTTTTACTGGAGCTTATGCAACAACCAAGGGATTGTTGGAGGCAGCAGACGGTGGAATGTTATTTCTAGATGAGGTGCATCGATTAAACAGTGAAAGTCAAGAAAAGCTGTTTGTCTTTCTGGATCAAGGAATTTTTCGAAGAATGGGAGAAAGTGAAGGATGGCATAAAGCAAAAGTGCGGATGGTCATGGCTACCACAGAAAATTTGGAATCAAATTTTCTAGATACATTTTTAAGAAGAATACCTATTGTTGTACAGATACCTTCTTTGAGAGAGAGAGGAGAGCAAGAACGTTTGCAGTTTATTTACCATTTCTTTATAGAAGAAAGTAAGGTGTTGGATAAGAAGATGAAAGTGTCTGGTAATGTAATTGAAGCGTTGTTAAATCATCTTTATCAAGGAAATATTGGAGATTTAGAGAATAAAATAAAATTTATTTGTGCAACTGCATATGCAAAAAAGAAACGAAAAAATGAAATTGATATACATTTGGAGCATCTTCCGGAAGATGTGTTAAAGGGGATTGCAGAGAAAGCGGAAAATAAAATTGGAAATTATGATACGGTAGAAATTTATCCGAACGCCCCAATACAGGAAATATTATCTGGAGATAAGAACGGAAAAGATTATCATCAAGAACTGTTTGAAAAATTGATTGCTATTTTTGGAGAATTTCGCAGTCAGAATTATGCAAAGGAACAGTTTGAAAAACGATGCATGCACACAGTTAATGATGTATTGGATTGTTTGATTTATAATCAGAATTCTGAAAATGAAAATACTATGCGTAAATATATTGTAAACAGCGTGCAGGAAGCGTTTCGATATGTAGAGTACAGTTGTAATGTTCAGTTTGGAGGAAATAGTCTCCATGCGATTACGGCGTATTTTTTCTGTATGAATCAACACTTTCGGAAACAAAATATTTTCATTCCCAATGAATTGATGCAGTATATATTAGAAGAGTATCCGAAGGAAATTCATATTGCAAAGCGGATTCTTAATATGCTGTCTTCTAAAATGGATATTGTGTCAACACAAGAAGATTTAATTCCATTGACAATTTATATTCGAAGTCTTTTAAATGTTTCCCTTTCCAGGAAAAGACCAAGAGCAGTAATTTTAGCCCATGGATATGCGACAGCAAGCAGTGTTGCAGATGTTGCTAACCGAATATTGGATGAAAATATTTTTGAATCTGTGGATATGCCAATTGAGAAAAATGTATCCGACGTCGTGCAATGGATGAAAGAGTATGTAGAAAAAAATGATGTCAGCCATGGAATTATTTTAATGGTTGATATGGGTTCTTTAAGGGAAATTTATCGATCTTTTGAAGAAAATTTAAAATCACCGCTCGTTGTAATGAATAATATTTCAACACAAATGGCAATTATGGCAGGAGAATTGATTCAAAAGGAAGAGAAATTAGAAGATATTGTTCGGATTCTTGAAGAGGAGAATGAAACGGAGTATAAAATCATATATCCTCAAATACAAAAACAAAAAACTATTTTAACTTGTTGCATTACCGGCACAGGAACGGCGGAGCAGATTCGTCTGTTGATTGAAAACAGTATTCCAAAAGAAATGGATATTCAAGTGATTTCTTATGATTATGATCAACTACAAAATGTGGAAATTGTGAAAGGAATCTACCAGAAGTGTGAAGTCTTAGGAATTGTAGGTACAAAAAATCCCCAAATAGGACAGGAAAAGTTTATTCCATTGGAACAATTAGTTTCCGGAGCAGCAACGGAACAGATGATTAATATGTTGAAAAATGTTGCGGACGCAGTTTCTATGGAAAAATTGAATGATAATTTAATACGAAATTTTTCTATGAACCGTTTATTAGGATTTTTGACAATTTTAGACACGGAAAAAATTTTAATGCATATTGAAGAGGCAATGAAACAGTATGAGTTTTTGACAGGAAGGAAGCTAAAAAATAGTACAAAAATTAATCTTTTTATTCATGTGGGCTGCTTGACAGAACGTTTGATTCGTAATTCGGCAATTGAAGATTATCCAGAGAAAGATAAGTTTCAAAAAATTCACAAAAAGGAAATTCGTCAGATACAGGCAGCGTTTAGTGTGATTGAAAAGACTTATAGTGTGAAAATTCCAATTTCTGAAATTGGTTATATTTATGATATTTTAGCGGGAATATGAGGTTTTTCGAGGAAAATTAAATATTTTGACAAAAGCATGACACTAAGTTGGCATGCTTTTTGTTTTATATAAAGACATCCGGATAAACAGTGATGAAATTTGAAAAGCCGAAAGGAGAATAACGATTATGATGATACCAATGGGAGAATTGTTAGCAAAAGCAAAAAAAGAAGGGTATGGAGTTGCAGCACCGAATGTATTTAATAGAGAAACTATTGAGGCATGTTTTTTAGCAGCGAAAAAATTAAGAGCACCGATTATTTTAGATGTTGCAGCAGTTCATGGAATTTATGAATGTGCTGATATTGCAAGATATTATGAAAAACAGTATCCAGAAGTACCATTTGCTCTAAACTTAGATCACGGTGGAGCTTATGAAGATATTGTAAAAGCAATTCATGCAGGATTTAGTTCTGTTATGATTGATCGTTCTACATGTGCTTATGAAAAGAATGTAGAAGAAGTAAAAGAAATTGTAAAAATCGCTCATGCAGTAGGAACTTCGGTAGAGGCAGAACTTGGACATGTAGGACAGGGTGCTGAATATGAAGAAACAAGAGATGCAGGACTTACCAAATTAGAAGAAGCATTAAAGTATGTGGAAGAAACCGGAGTTGATTGTCTGGCAGTTGCAGTTGGAACTTCTCATGGAGTATACAAAGGAGAACCACATTTGGAATTTGAACTTTTAGATCATTTATCTAAGGAAGTACCAGTCCCATTAGTATTGCACGGAGGTTCTGGAACAGGGGATGAAAATCTTGCAAAAGCAGTAAGAACAGGAATTCAGAAAGTAAATTTAAATACAGATGTCAGTGAGGCAGGAAAGCAGGCATTAAGAGAAGCCCTTGCTTCCACAGAAGTTCATGGTTCCGGAAAAGATGAATTTACACCGAAAAAGATGAATTTGCAGCAGACAATTGCAGCAGGTGTGGCAGGATTCCAAGCAGAGTTAGAACATTATATGAAATTATTCGGGTCTGAGAACAGATGGTAAAAACATTGGGAATTGAACAATTTGCCCCAATGAATCATATATATCGGTTTTATGAACTGAATGATTATATGAAATCAATCGCAGAGATTGGTTATCATTCTATGGATCTTTGGACCTGCGGTTCCCATTATTTCGTTGACAGTAATAATTATGAAGATACAAAATATATTAAAAAACTAATGAGTCAGTATGATATCCGTATAGTAAGCATTACTCCTAGACAATCTTGTCCGAATCCATTTCATATGGCAGTAAAAAAGACAGAGTTAAGAGAAAAAGCAAAACAGTATTTTCAGAATATGATTCTAGCAGCACATGAATTATCGTGTCCGAAACTTTTGATTACATCCGGCTGGCAGTCTTATTCTGAGACAAGACAGGAAGCATGGGATCGTAGTGTCTGGATGGTTGGCGAATTGTGCAGATTTGCTGAAAAATATGGGGTGTCTTTGACAATGGAAACATTATCCAGGCAAAGTACCACATTAGTAAATACTATCAGCGATTTAAAACAGATGATGAAGGAAGTGAATTCTAAAGCATTTACAATTACAGCAGATATTCATACAATTTACAATGCTAAGGAATCTATACAAGATTATTTTGATACATTTGGGAAAAAACTAAATCATTGTCATTTTATGGATTATAAAAATGGTATCCGTTCACATCTGGCATGGGGAGATGGAGAAGCTGACATAAAAGAAATATTGGATATTTTTGATCGCAATCGTTTTTCTGGGCATTTTGTGTTGGAATATACAGATAGTAAATACTTTTTGGAGCCTTTTAAGGTTTATGAGAAAACATATCATATCATAAGGCAAAATTTATAATAGAAAGAGGTAGAAGGAAATGAGTGAAAGAAAGACAACAAGATTTGCAGTTTTGGAAGCAGAACGTGTCGTAAAAGTACATGAAAGAGAAATTCCGGCGTTAAAAGCCGATGAAGTATTGATTAAAAATGGTGCCTGTAATATTTGTACGACAGATTATGGGCAGTATACAGGAGCAAGAAAAAATCTGATGTTTCCTATGGCATGGGGACATGAATTTGCAGGAACTATAGTAGATATGGGTTCTGATGTAAAGGAATTTGAAGTTGGCGAAATGGTTGGAATCGGATATGATAATTGTGGTGAGTGTGAATTTTGTAAAAAGGGATTGACCAGTGAATGTGTTACCTTGGGGGCTGGAAGAAACAAGCTGTCTCCAGATGGATATCACGGAGGATTTGGTTGCTCTGAATACGTAATCAAACCTTATCGTTCTTTATTTAAATTAAATCAGAACATGGATCCGTCAGAAGCAGCATTTGTAGAGCCGGTTGGAACTGTATGTCAGGGAATTCGGAAACTTCGTGTACAGCAGGGAGAAAAAATAGTTGTTATTGGTGCAGGAACGATGGGTGTTTTGAATGCATTGGTAGCGAAAGCAGAAGGCTGTGAAGTCATGATTACAGAAATGATGGACAAAAAAATTGAAGTTGCTAAAGAACTTGGGTTAAATGTTGTTGATGTAAAAGAAAAAGATCCGGTAGAAGCAGTTAAAGAATGGACGGATGGACGAGGTGTAGATGCAGTTATTTTGGCAGTAGGAGTGACAGCAGCCAACGATCAGGCATTGGAAATGATTAAACGGCTGCATGGAAGAATTTTAATGTTTGCAGCGGGGTATCCTGCACCGGAGCTGCATGTTGATTCTAACTTAATTCATTATCGTAAAATGGAATTAATTGGAACTTTTTCTGCAGACAAATGTGATTTTGAAAGAGCTGCAGAGCTGATGAGAGAAAAGAAAATCGATTTATCAAAATTAGTAGAAGCAAAATATAAATTAGATGATGTGGAACAGGCATTTGAGGCAGCAATTGTACCTGGAGCATATCGCGTAAGTGTAGTATTTGATTAAAAAGGAGGAATTGTGGATGATTAAATTATTGCGAGTAGATTATCGGTTGGTACATGGACAGGTAGCTATTTCATGGTCACGTCATATTGGAGCAGATTGTATTTTAGTTGCCAATGATGAGGTTGCAAAAGATGAAATGCGCCAGTCAATGTTAAGACTTTCCAAGCCACAGGGAATGAAATTAGTAATTAAATCGATTGAAGATTCTGTAAAATCAATCAAATCAGGAGTGACAGATAAATATAAAATGTTTATTGTTGTAAATAATATTCAGGATGTGGAGAGGTTGGCAAAGGAAATACCAGAATTAAATTATGTGAATCTTGGTGTATTGCCTGCAAATGAAAATACAAAAGCATTAAGCAAAGCAATTAATGTAACATCAGAAGATGTAAAGACGCTGAAAAAACTGCTTGCAAAAAACATAGAAATTGACATTCAGCAAGTTCCGACAGAAGCTATTACACATGTAGATGAAAAACTATTAGAAAGTTAGGAGGAAAAAAGATGTTAATAAAAGCAATATTAGTGGGGCTTGTATTAGGTTTATGTAAAAGTGAATGGATTTACGGATTCCCTCAAGTTGGACGTCCGATTGTAGTCTCAACATTAACAGGACTGTTTTTGGGAGATCCGGTGCAAGGTGTGATTATGGGAAGTGTTTTGGAATTAATGTTTATCGGTTCATTTCCAATTGGAGCAGCAGTCAGCCCGGATTATACTTCTGCGGGAGCCATATGTACTGCTTTTGCAATTTTAACTGGAGGTGGAAAGGCAGTAGCAACTGCAATGGCATTGCCAATTGCATTGTTAGGTGGATTCATTTTCATTGGATGTAAATTGATGAATGCAGCTTTTGGACAGATTATGATGAAATATCTTGAAAAAGATGATTCTAAAGGTGCTTCTAGAATATATATAATGGGTTCTGTTTTCACCTGTTTTGTAGTGTATTTTGCTTATGCTTTTGTTTGCATTTTTGCAGGAAGTGCAGCAGTGGAAGCTGCAGTAAATGCAATTCCAAAAGTAATTATTAATGGCTTGGCAGCTTCTGCAAATCTTTTGCCGGCAGTAGGGTTTGCACTCTTACTCCAGATGGTAATTACAAAAAAGATGTCACCATATTTCTTTATCGGATTTATTTTAGCAGCATATTTAAGTATGCCGACGATTGCAGTAACTCTATTAGGAATTATGTTTGTATTAGTTATGGTAACATCACAGAATAATCAGCTAGCAGCTGTAGAAAATGCAGGAGGTGACGAAAATGAGTTCTAAGATTGAAAAGAAAGATTTAAAAACAATATATCGAAGATATTTAGCACTAAATTGTATGAATGACTATCCGGGACAGATGCATAATGGATATACATTCTCCTTACTTCCAGTTCTTGATAAGATTTATAAAGATAATAAAGAAGAACGTATCAAGGCCAAGAAGCGCCATATGGAATACTTTAATATTACTCCGAATATTGCAGGATTTGCCCTAGGTATTTCTACTGCGATGGAAGAGGAAAATGCAAAAAATCCAGAGTTTGATGATACAACTATCAATACAGTAAAAACGGCATTAATGGGACCGCTATCAGCAATTGGAGATACTCTATTTCCTGCAACATTAAGAATTCTGGCAACCTCACTTGTAATTACTATGGCAGCAGCTGGAAATGTATTTGCACCAATTTTATTCTTATTAATTTATAATATTCCAAACTATTTGGCAAGATGGTACAGCCTGAAATATGGTTACAGCATGGGAATGGAATTTATGGTAAAATCCCAGAAATCAGGTATTATGGATAAAGTATCTTATGCTTGTACAGTAGTTGGATTAATGGCAATCGGTGCTATGATATTTTATACTGTAAACATTAGTACACCAATTACTATTGGGAATGTAAAAAATGGCGGCATTGTATTGCAAACAACATTAGATACAGTCATGCCGGGAATGTTAAAAATTGCATTGGTTGGTATTGAATATTGGTTATTGAAAAAAGGTGTAAAAGTCGTACCGCTTTTGATTGGAACTATGGCTGTCGGTGTACTGTTATTCGCAATTGGAGCGATTGCTTAAGGGCAGGAGGCTAAAGATGAAAAAAGAATTACTTGTGATTGGTGCTGGAAATATTGGACGAGGTGTCATCGGTGGATTATTTTTTGAATCTGGTTACCATTTGTATATTTACGATATTATGGAAGAACGGATGAAACAGTTGAAAGAACAAGGCACTTATTTGATTGAACGGGTAGGTGCGAACAATAAACGAAGAGTTCTTGTCGACGATTTTGATGTTTTAGATTGTTCAGATACAGTAGATTTGATTGAACATATGAAAAAAGTAGATTTGATTGCCTGTTGCGTATACGAAGGTGCTTTTCAAAGTATTTGTCAAAATTTAAAGGAAGCTATTGAATATCGTACAGAACAAGAGGCAGCTCCATTGAACATACTGCTTTGTGTTAATGCATTGGGGGCTCCGGATTACTTTGAGACAGAGTTAGCAAAATTATTGCAAAATAACCCGGCTGCTAGCCGTTATCTTAAAGAAAAAATAGGAATCTGTCAGGTTATGGTAGGAATGGCGGCAATGCCGTCTTCTGAAGAATTAATTGCAGAAGATGCATTTGCAGTTACAACTAAATTAGATGGACATATTGGAATTGATGAAGAACCTTTTAAAGGTGAGCTGCCACAGGTGAAACAAACTGGAGGGGTTCAAAAAGGGAAAGCTCAGATTTATCGAAAAGTCTATACTGGAAATATGAAGCATTGCATGTTGGCTTTTTTGGGAAAAGCAAAAGGCTATACTTACATTCGTGATACTTATGATGATGGATGGATTGAGGATTGTGTACTTGGAGCATTTTTTGAAGCGGATGCAGCTATTCAGGCGGAATATCAATTTGATGAAACTGACCATCAGGAGTGGATTGATTTTATTGTAGAAGCTCCTAAAAACCGAAATCTGAAAGATGCTTTTACGAGAGTAGCAGCAGATCCTAAGACAAAACTTTCCAGAGATAATCGATTTGTAGGACCAGCATTGTTATGTATGAAACATCATATTCTGCCATTTTATTTGGCAAAAGGGATTGCCTATGGATTTTTATACCGTGATGAAAGCGATATTGCCAGTATAGAAATTACAAACTATGTAAAAGAACATGGGATTGAAAAAGCTATAGAAGTTTATTGTGGTCTGACAGAAAATGAATGGGAGTTAAAACAATTGATTATGGCACAATATAAGGAAGCAGAAAAAATTCGTTAAAAAGGAGAAAAATTATGAGATATAAACATTTTAAAAATGCAGATGCTGATATTTCTGCATTAACAGTTGGTACATGGGGGATTGCAGGAGCAAACTCTGCAGGAGTGACATGGGGAAATGTAGATACAGAAGAATCGATTGCTGCCATTCGCCAGATGATAGATAATGGAGTTAATATGGTAGATACAGCCCCAATCTATGGAGACGGTCATTCTGAAACAGTCGTTGGACAAGCATTAAAAGATGGATATCGTGAAAAAGTGTATCTTGCAACAAAGTTTGGTTCTTACATCAGTCATTACACAGGAAAATCTGTAAGAGATAACAAATATAACTCCGTAGAGCGTGAAATTGATGAATCTCTTGCAAGATTACAAACAGATTATATAGACTTTTATATTATGCATTGGCCAGATGAAAATACACCGATTGAAGAAACAATGGCAGTCTGTAATATGTTGAAAAAAAAGGGGAAAATCCGTTACATTGGAATGTCTAATTCTTCCAAAGAATTAATTCAGGAAGCGCAAAAATATGCTAAAATTGATGTAATCCAGCCTCCGTTTTCTATCGTGAACCAGTCAGAAAGAGAACTAATGGAATGGGCTGAAACTCAAGGAATTGGGACAATGACTTATGGTTCTCTAGGTGGTGGAATTTTAACAGGAGCTATTCGCGAACTTCCAAAACCAGATCCAAAGGACATGCGTCAGGTATTCTATCCATTCTTTAAAGAACCGGTATTCTCTAATGTTATGGAATTATTAAAGACATTAGATAAAATTGCAGAAGCACACAATGTACCGGTGGCACAGGTATCCATCAACTGGAGTACCCAAAAGAGTTTTGTTGGTACAGCATTAACTGGAGTTAATACACCTGCACAGGCAGATGAAAATTGCAGTGCATTTGAATGGCAGTTGAATAATGAGGAAATTGCATTGATTGACAGTGAAATTGACAGATTAAATATTGGATAAGGTTTTTCTTGTGTTCATATAAGTCTTTTTATGGGGCTGTCACTTTAGTGAGACAGCCCCTATATTCATATCCATTTCTATGAACAACGTCGAAACGTCTTATCTGTAATAATTCTTGCAAAGATCAATCCAAGCGGCAAAGCCATAATAATAAGTAAAGCTTCTGTAAACCAAAAAGCACCGGTATTAATCGAAGTAATACCAATATTATAAATTGCCCGATACAAATACAATCCAGGAACCATAATAACGATGGAAGGCACAGTCAAAGAAATTCGAGGATAACCAATCGAAGTCTTGATCATAGATGCCAGAAGACCAGCAAGCAAAGCACCAAGGAATGCAGCTGCAGCTGGTGGAAATGAGGCGAGATCAACAAGTTCCAGACGAGTTGTATTTGCAATCGCTCCGATTAAACCTGCGGTAGCGGCAAGTCGTAAAGGACTGTTAAACATTACAGAGAATCCTAATACTCCGAAGAAGCTTGCGATCAATCGGAAGATCAGGTACTGGAATTTGCTAAGGTCAAGAGGAAGGAAATCCATTGGTTTCAAATGAAGCACCAAAGCAAGCATCCATGCTGCCAAAGTTGCAACAGAGATAATAATGATCGCATATGTTAAACGTTCCAGTCCAGATCTCATATCTAGTTTCGCAAGGTCAATTCCACTTGTGATAAATGGAAATCCTGGAATGATAAATAACATGGAACAAATATAACCAGCCTGATGGTGGATCGAAACATGAAATCCAGATTTCAATGCCGTAAATGCAATTGTGTATACAATGCATGCCAGAGCAACACTTGCAGCGGTACATAAAAATAAAGTCAAATGATGCTGATTCATCTTCGCTCGAAGATAATTTCCGGCACCGGCACCCAGAAATGCACAAAACATTTCAACAGGGCCGCCGCCCAATAAAAAAGTAAATGCACAGCAGGCAACTGCGGCAGCCAGACCAAGAAATGGTGGAGAATAAAAACCATGAATTTCATGAATCCGATCAAGAAGAGTATGAAGCTCATCTCCAGACATCTTCTTACAGTTTCCTGCAAATTTATTTACGAACTCTTCCATGCGGTAAAGTTTTGATGTATTGACACCTGTATTAAACAGACATAACGATTCTGTATAACAGTTACCACCATCAATGCAGGTATATTCAATTGACAATAAACCAATATCGGCAGTACATGTAATTCCAAGTTCTCTGGCCAGTGTGTTCATGGAACTTCGCACTCTCCAGGCTCCGGTTCCACAAGACAGAAGCATGATTCCGGTACGGCCGATGATCGAGGCTTTCTCGCTTAATGAAGCTTCTGTGATCGGATGACCAATACTTTTTCTTGTATAATCATGCCAAGGAATCCGCATATGATTATGAAATTCTTCCTCCATATATATCACCCCTCCGAATCCATAAGTATTTCTAATAATTTTTTCCCAGCAATTCCAATTGGTCGGGTAGAATCGGTAAGGAGACAAATGTCTCGTGGATTAGCATGTTCCTTTACAGGAATTTCTATAATTTCACCACGATCAAGATAGTCCTTAGCAAGAGCTTCCGGACAGAAACCAATTCCAAGATCATGCTGCACCAGAGATAAGATCTGGTTCGTTGTAGCAGTTTCCATATCCGGAGAAAAAACTAACTGATTCTGATAGAAATATTTCTCATAAAAATTTCTGGTTGCTGTTCCTTCATTTAATGAAATAAAAGGAAAATCCTGCAGATCACGTAGTCTTTTCGGTGAAAAACCAATATCCCTATAAGAAGGTCCGCCAATTAAAATGTCACGGAAAGAGCAAAGTCGTTGCGATTGTAATGGATGTTCGCAATACAATGGTGTTGTCACAATACTAAAATCAACGAATCCTTTTCTCAAAGCTTTGATTGCCTGTGGTGTGGAATGGTTGGAAATTTTTAATTTAATATGTGGATAAAGTTTATGAAACTTCTCTAATTTCGGCAACAAAAATAAATGAAGTGCAGTTTCGCTTACTCCGATCGTAACAGTTCCAGATTTCAGATTTTTTGTTCGATTTAGTTCATCATTTCCAGAAGAAATCTGCTGGATCGCAATCGCTACATGAGCATAAAGTTGTTCCCCTTCTGGCGTCAGCTTGATTCCTCTGTGTGACCGGATAAATAAAGTGCAGCCAAGTTCACTTTCCATAATATTCATGCAGCGAGTGATATTTGGCTGATTATTATGTAAGAATTTCGCAGCTTTAGAGAAACTCTTATATTTTGCAACATAATAAAAGATACGATAATAGTCAAAAGGCATGATTGACCTCCTAGTTATATAAAATTTGTATGTTAATGATATGATATATATATTTTACATATCGTTCTTCCTAAAGTATAATACAGTTGATGAAAAAGTCAAGAAAGGGATGATCAGCGTGGAAACAATTTTTCCAAGAGAAGAAAATGCAGAGCATATATTTAAAAAAATTCTGGAAAATAATGATGCCTGTGAACGATTGAGAGAGTTATTTTATGAAGAGTTTGCCAACAGTGGAGATCGTGATCTTTCGGAAAAACAGTTTGTGAAAGCACTATTTGATGCATATCAAAATAGGGATCTTTCCGCTTTCTTGATGGAAATCTGTGGAAACAGTATGTTTGATCTGTTAAGAAATGCGTTTTTGATTCCTATGAGATTCAATGATAAAGGTGTAACAAATCCTGTAAGATTAACAGATGCAGAGGGCGAGCTGATCAAACAAACATCCGTAAACAAACAGATTTCACAAAAACAATACAAAATGTTTCAGCAGATTTTAGATCAGGCGGACGATATACCGGATTATGAAATCTGTCTTGCTTATGGATTTCGTGAAAAACACGATTATCAGAACAAAAATGAAATTAACACAATGAAGATTGGGGAACATATTGGAATCCTGCTATTATTTAAACTACCTAAAGAAGTAAAAGAAATGATAGAGGATAACGAAGTCTACAGCATTGTTTGGGATTTTATGATGAGACTGGAAGAACAATTGCCAAGAGCGTTCATGTATTATGGTGTAATGGATGAAAACAAATTTGAACAACAAAGCAGCGAGATTGGCATCTTTCTTCCCTTCCGTCACTTTGAACACCAACTAGAGAAAAATATCGAACAGGCCAATGGTATTGGTCTGGGATGTAGAGAACGGATCCTGACAATGATCAAATAAAAAGGAACTATTTTATTTATAGTTACCAATAGTAGTCATAAAAGACATCGCATGAAATACAAATATTCGTGCGATGTCTTTTGTGTTTTCTATCAATTTATGATGAGAGTGTCAAAAGTATAAATGAAATAAGGATTGACATTTTATAAAAAGTAGCATACAATATTATTGTATTAAGGAAGTAATACAATAATACAATAAGAAGGAAGGAGAACTATGGGGTGGAAGATAGATGATGGAAGACCAATCTGGACACAACTGAAGGAACAGATGATCAAGAGGATCGTGTCAGGAACCTATCCAAGCGGAGAGAAACTACCAAGTGTCAGGGATCTTGCAGGAGAAGCAGGGGTGAATCCGAATACGATGCAGAGAGCGTTATCAGCACTTGATCAGGATGGATTAACGATCACCAACCGAACAAGCGGGCGTTGTGTCACAGAAGATGTGACGAAGATAGAAGAATGTCGGAAAGATATAGCACACAAGATTGTAAAACAATACATCAGGGATTTAGAGGAACTTGGATACAATAAGGAAGATGCAGTTGCATTGATCGGAAAGGAAGAGGAAGAATGAAGGATTTGAATTTAATAGAATTAACTGATTTAGAGAAACGGTATGGAAAGAAGGAAGCTTTAACGGGAATCAACTTAACAATAGGGAGAGGAAAGATCATCGGGCTTTTAGGACCCAATGGTTCTGGAAAGACAACATTGATCAAGTTATTAAACGGTCTGTTGCAGCCAACATCAGGTGAGATTAAAGTCAATGGTAAAGCACCTGGTGTTGACAGCAAGAAGATCATCAGCTATTTGCCAGATAAGATGTATTTTGCAGATTGGATGAAGATTGCAGATTTGATGGATTTTTTTGAAGATTTTTACGAAGACTTTGATCGTAAAAAAGCAGAGGGCATGTGTGAGACATTAAAGATCAACACCGAAGCGAAGATCAAAAGCTTATCCAAAGGAAATAAAGAGAAAGTCCAGTTAGTTTTGGTAATGTGCCGAAAAGCACAACTCTATCTGCTAGACGAACCGATCGCAGGAGTCGATCCCGCAGCAAGGGATTTTATCTTAGATACGATCTTAAACAATTATAATGAGGAAGGAACCGTGATCATTTCAACACATCTGATCGCAGATATCGAGAAGATCATGGATGAGGTTATTTTTATCAAAGAAGGAAATATTGTAACATACAAGTCAGCTGATGACTTAAGAGAAGAAAGCGGCAAATCCATCGATGCCCTGTTCCGTGAGATATTTCATACAGATGTATACAGAGGAGGGGACGAAGTATGCTAGGAAAATTAATTAAGTATGATCTGAAAGCATTAGCGAAGATTTTAGCACCATTATGGGGTGTACTCTTAGTGATGGGACTGATCTTTGGAATCAGTATTCGGTCGAATCTTGACGGAATTGGAAATACGATGATCGTATTTAGTCTTGTGGTCATTGTTGCAGTGATCGTTGCGATCTTTGTAATGAATGTGATCATTGTGATTCAGCGCTTCTGGAATGGGTTATTGCAGGAAGAAGGATATTTAATGTTCACGCTTCCAGTTACTACAAGAAGCCTGATTTTATCTAAAGTGATCAGTGCATTGATCATCAGCTGTGGGACAGCACTCGTAATCTCTTTATTGGGAGTAGAGATCATTGCGATAAGCCCGGTAAAACTTATGGACACCGTAACATATTTTGGAAACTGGGTCATCAAAGTACATGCAGGACCATGGATTGGATATGGAGCGGTGATCGCAGTGGTAGGTTTGCTAAGCGGAATCTACCATATATATGTAGCAATGGTGATCGGACAGTTGAGTAATTGCAATCGATTCTTGTTTGCATTTGTAGCATATGCAGGGTTATCGATCATTGTATCACTGATCGGAATTCCAAGTATGACAAACTTAGATAATATGGGATCAAGTCTGCAGAACACATTTGGATTTGATAGTGATCTGTGGATCTATCTTGTAGAAAATATTGTGATCATTATCATTTATCATATTGTTACAGAAGTGATATTAACGAAGAAATTGAATCTGGAGTAGGAAAAATAGGAGGGATAAGGAGAGAAGGGAAAATTATGTTAAGGAAATTGATGAAATATGATCTAAAATATTACCGTAAGATCATGCTGCCACTATGGGCTGTTTTGATCATTTATGGAATTGTCCATGGAATCAATACTGTGTTCAATTATGAAACATTTTATGATCATATCCCAATAAAGGCACAGGCTATTGTTGTTGTGACCGGTATTTATTTTATATTCTGCGTGAATATTATTCTTGTGATACAAAGGTTCTGGAAAAGCATGTATGGAAAGGAAAGCTACCTTACACATACACTTCCAGTGACTGTGAGAAAGTTGATCTTGTCAAAGGTTTTCAGTGCGATCATCATCAGTTTTACAACAGTTTTTATCTTTTTTGCAGAAAATAATATATTGGTTTATATACAAAGTATTGTATATCACGGAGAAGCTTCACTTCAAGGAATACCGATTCGACATTTTCAGGATTTTACAAAAACAAAAGTTGTTTTAACCATTCTTTATATGATCATATATGGAATCATATGGACGATGCATCTGATCTATCAGGCATATACAGCAATATGCATTGGACAGATGAGAAGTAAAAACAGATTTGCGACAATGATCATTGTAGGAGCTTTTTTATTCTTGGTTGGCTATGAAATGCAAGTGGTATTGTTGCAACATAATAGATATTACAGTTGGTTTTATCTTCCGTGTCTTATTGCCTTTCTTGTGGAAATTGTGTTGTGTCATTTGGTGATTGAGTTTATTTTGACTAGAAAGTTAAATATAAATTAGATAATAGAATTGACATAAAAAATTATAGATGTTAATATAACAATATAAAAAGGTGCTACCGATGACGGTTTGCCTGATTAATATAAGTTTTATAGACCGCTTACTTTCTCAGGGTAGGGCGGTCTTTTTCTGTCTTGGCATCATGCTTTCCACGCACATAGCCAAGACTATAAAAAGTCGCACACAGTGAGATTACTGCGATTAGGTCTGTAATGGTTAGCATAATTTCAAGTCCCCTTTCCGTCAGATTTCTCTATGAAAGAGATGGATCTATGTAATCGGGGCTAGAACTCCCCGTAGGAAGCAAACCGCCATTCACGTCAATGTGAAGTAACACCTTGACGTTTATTTTAACAGAAAACATATATTAATTCAATAAAAAACAAAGTATAAACATATAAAAGTACAAAAAATTTTACATACATTTAACACAACACATCTCCTAAATAAGTTAAAATAAAACTGTTGTAAAAAATAAGTGAAAGAAAAGTAAAGAAAAGAACAACTAAAGGAGAAAAAAAGTGAGCAGTACAAACATTTTAGGTCTGTTGGGAGGATTAGCATTATTCCTATATGGTATGCAGATGATGAGTAACGGATTAGAATCCGTTGCCGGAAATAAAATGAAAGACATTTTGGAAAAATTGACATCCAATAGATTCTTAGGTATTATCGTAGGAGCTTTGATCACAGCCGTGATCCAGTCATCCTCAGCTACAACGGTAATGGTCGTAGGATTTGTAAACTCTGGAATGATGACATTAAATCAGGCCGTATGGATCATCATGGGAGCTAATATTGGTACAACAATTACAGGACAGTTAATTGCCTTAGATGTTGGGGCATTAGCACCATTAATTGCGTTTATCGGTGTAGCAATCGTTGTATTTTCAAAGAATGAAAAAGTACAGTTTGTCGGAGAAATCATTGCAGGACTTGGTATTTTATTTGTTGGAATGAACATGATGGGAGATTCCATGATACCACTTCGTGAGTATCCACCATTTATCAACCTGATGACAAGATTCTCAAATCCATTGATCGGAATCATCGCAGGTATGATCTTTACAGCGGTCATCCAGTCATCTTCAGCTTCTGTAGGTATCCTGCAGGCATTAGCATTAAGCGGAGTGATCAGTTTCCATGATGCAGCCTTTGTATTATTTGGACAGAATATCGGTACATGTATTACAGCGATCTTAGCATCGATCGGAACAGAGAGAAGTGCGAAGAGAGCAACGATCATTCATCTAAGCTTCAATATTATCGGAACAGCCATTTTTACAATTTTATGTTTAGTGACACCTTTGACAAATTATGTGGCAGGATTCAGTGGAAGCAGTATTACAAAACAGATTGCCAATATGCATACATTATTTAATATCAGTACAACCATCCTGCTGATTCCATTTGGAAATTATCTGGCAAAACTTGCAACCAAGATCCTTCCAGAGAAAGCAGAAGAGAAAGAACATCACAAACATTTAAAATACATCAAATCAGTTGATACAAGAGTGGATGCAACATTTGGTACATCAGCGATTAACTTACAGAACTTAAGAAATGAAATTCAGAGAATGCTTGAGATGGCAAGAGTCAATGTAGAAGAAAGTTTTGATGCATTTTTGGCAGGAAGCAGCAGATTCTTAGGTGATGTTGATAAAAGAGAAGATTATATTGATTATCTGAACAAAGAAATTTCAAGAGCCGCAGCAAAGATGATGGCGCATGAAACGAATGTTAAAGCTTCAAAAAATATCGGTTCATATCTTGATATGACAAGTAATATCGAACGAATTGGAGATCATGCAGTTAATATTTGTGATTATACAAAGTTGATCGAAGAAAAACATATTGTATTTTCAGATGACGCAAAACAGCAGATGGAAGAAATGAAAATGATCTGTGAAAAAATGTTCCATAACATTTCTAAGGTACCAGAGGATACGCAGGAATGGCTTCAGAAAGTTCATGATTCTGAGAACTTTATCGATCAGAAGACAGAAGAATTCTACGAAAGTCACTTGGAACGTATCAACAGAGGAGAATGTAATGATGAAGCATGCATCATTTTCTCTGAAATGTTAACAGACTTTGAGCGTATCGGTGATCATACATGGAATGTTGCGAAACAGATGGCAAAGATCATTGAACGTGGGTAAAACAATTACATAAAATTCAAAAAGAACCTTCTGAAAGAACTAAAATAAGAAGGTTCTTTTTTTGATAGTAACTAGACTTGTTATAAACAATACGTTATACTAAAAAGAGTGCTAAAAACAGGTGTGTAAAGGAGAAATGAGTTATGGATTATATTTTATCCCCATCAATTTTGTCAGCAGATTTTGCGAATCTTGGAGCAGATGTAAAAGAAGCAGTAAAAGCAGGTGCAAAATGGGTGCATATTGATGTTATGGATGGAATGTTCGTACCTAATATTTCCTTGGGACTTCCAGTGATTAAATCACTTCGTAAAGAGACAGAAGCTTTATTTGATGTACATTTAATGATTGAAGAACCAGGAAGATATATTGATGATTTTGCAGAAGCAGGAGCTGATCTGATCACTCTTCACGCAGAAGCAACAAAACATCTTCATAGAGCGATCCAGCAGGTAAAAGCGAAAGGATTAAAAGTTGGAGTAGCCTTGAATCCAGCAACGCCATTATCTGCATTAGATTATGTATTGGAAGAATTAGATATGGTACTGATCATGACTGTAAACCCAGGTTATGGCGGACAGTCTTATATTGCGAAGATGGATGACAAGATCAAAGAATTACGAGCGATCATCAATGAAAAAGGACTGGATATCGATATTGAAGTAGATGGAGGAATCTCAGCAAAGAACGTAGCACATGTCAAAGAATGTGGAGCAAACGTATTTGTAGCAGGATCCGCTGTATTTAACGGTGATATTGCATCTAGTGCAAAAGATATTTTAGAAGCTATGGAGGCGTAAAAATGAGTGAATGTAGTCATGACTGCAGCAGTTGTAGTGCAAACTGCGGAAGCAGAACACAGGAGAAAACAGATTTTCTTGAACCATTATATAGAGAAAGTAAAGTAAAGAAGGTTATCGGTATCGTCAGTGGAAAAGGTGGCGTAGGTAAATCCATGACAACTTCTTTATTAGGAGTCGCAGCAATGAGAAAAGGGTTGCATACAGCAATTCTTGATGCGGATGTCACAGGACCATCCATCCCGCAGGCATTTGGACTTCATGAGAGATTATTAGGAAATGCAGAAGGAATCATTCTTCCAGCAATGACAAATTTCGGAATCGAAGTTGTATCCTTAAACTTAATGTTAGAAGAAGAAACACAGCCAGTAATCTGGAGAGGTCCAGTTGTAGCAGACGTTGTAAAACAGTTCTGGGGTAAGACATTATGGAAAGACATTGATGTGATGTTTGTGGACATGCCACCAGGAACCGGAGAAGTTCCATTAACAGTTTTCCAGTCTATTCCATTAGATGGAATCGTTGTCGTTGCAACTCCACAGGAATTAGTAGGAATGATCGTGGAGAAAGCTGTGAATATGGCGAACATGATGAATGTACCAGTTCTGGGTCTGATTGAGAACATGAGCTACATCAAATGTCCAGATTGCGGCAAAGAGATCAAGGTATTTGGAGACAGTCATATTGAAGAAATTTCTGAGAAGTTTAACATTCCAGTACTCGGAAAACTTCCAATTGATCCAAAATTAACACAGGCATGTGACGCAGGGCTGATCGAGGATGTGGAAAATATTTACTTAGATGGTGTCATGGATATCATTTTATAAGAAGAAACAACGTAAAGAAGCGGTTTTCCGCTTCTTTTTTTGATGGAAAAAACGCAATGAAAAATAGAAATATTTTATACAAATATATAAAAAACAAATCGTATAAGTTAATAAATTTGTAACAACAAACTTACATATATTGGAAGTAAATTGTATTTTATCGAGTACAAAGGTTGACATATCGAGGGATATCGGGTAAAGTATGAAACATAGATTTCGAAAATGTTACAAAATTGTTTCGAAGTTTAAGAAACTATTGAGCACAGAAAGAGGTTTATATGCTGAAAGTTATGAAGAAGAAATTGTTAGTAGTGATTGCGATGTTAGTTGTAGCATCAGGAATCATCTTTACAGGATCAACTTCAACCAAAGCAGAAGATAACGAAGTACAATACTTAGGAAAATACAAATTAACAGCATACTGCGGATGTAAAAAATGCAGTGGAAAATGGGGAACAAGAACAGCTTCTGGAAAGAAAGCAAAACAGGGAAGAACTATTGCTGTAGATAAAAGAAAGATCAAATTAGGATCAAAAGTACAGATCAATGGAAAAACATACGTAGCCGAAGATGTCGGAGGCGGTGTCAAAGGAAAACATATCGATGTGTTCTTTAAATCTCATAAACAGACAAAGAGATTTGGTAAGAAAACAGGTGTTAAAGTTTATAAGGTAAATTAAGATACGAATGATGATTATAAAATATAGCGTAAAAATATCAGCCAGTTTGGAAGAAAAGATGAATTCAAACTGGCTGATATTTTTTTGCTTTTACAAATGAATATTTAACGGTATTAAAATTTATAAGTACCATTTTCTCTTAAAGCAGCTAAAGCATCAATAACGCTCTGTTTATCTTCTGGATATGTAACACCATACCACTGATCTTTAGATACAAGCACTTCAAGAGAGGCTTTTCCATCATGTAACAGGTCACTTGCGACACTAGGAATAAAGTATTCACCTTTTAATGGATTCTCTTTGATCGCTTGATCAAGGAAAGCAGGGAATCCTTTTTCTAACTCGTCCATGATCATAGGCTGGAATCCAAAGAAGTTCATGGACACTAAAGTATCAAATGGAAGCGATGCCCAAGTTGCACCGTCATCTTCTGTGAATTCTGCATGATCTTCACGTTTTTCGATATGAGTTCTTTCTGTGATAGAAAGTAACTGGTGGTTGTCATCAACTTCACAGACACCTCTGGATACGTATCCATTCTCTGTAACTGTATTTCCAAGATGATATCCCACCATTGCAAATGGTGCCTTTCCATCTTTCTCTTCATGGCTTGTAAGGAAATCAGCCATGACTTTATATCCATTAACACCATAATAGTCATCTGCGTTGATCACGGCAAATGGTTCATTGATAAATGGTTTTGCACATAAAACAGCATGTGCAGTTCCCCAAGGTTTCACACGTCCTTCTGGGACATTATAACCTTCTGGTAATGCATCTACTTCCTGATATGCATAACATACTTCCATTCCTTCAGGAACCCTTGCTCCAACAGTTTCTTTAAAATCTTTCTCAATTGCTTTCTTTATCACAAAGACTACCTTACCGAATCCGGCACGTTTTGCATCATAGATGGAATAATCGATGATCGCATGTCCCATTGGATCCATAGGGTCCATCTGTTTTAATCCTCCATAACGGCTTCCCATTCCGGCAGCCAGAATTACTAATGCTGGTTTTTTCATGAAAAAACTCCCTTCTGATTTTTAAACTAAAATAAGTATAACGCAAGATGGAACAGATGGAAAGAGAAAGAAAAAATAAAGAATTGGAATTGATAAAGATCTATTTCGGTCAGCTAGAATTTATTGTATAATTTGAGTATTGAATCGTTGCAAAAAAAGAGAAAGATTTACAAATATTCGAGGAGGAAGAGTATGAAAAAACGAATATTATCAGTTTTATTATCGATGGTTGTGGCAAAATAAAAGGATATCCACGAGGATAAGAAAAGGATAAAGCGATGACAGAGATTCAACATGAACTGATCATGCCGAATAAGGATCTTCCATTTAAGATGTTCCTTTTTGAAGGCAGAGATGGTAATTATATCAGAGAAAAACATTGGCACAGATCGATCGAGATCTTTGCGGTCTTTCAGGGAACGCTGGAGTTTTATTTAAACGATCAGGAGTATTTACTGGAATGTGGAGATTTTATTATTGTCAATTCCAATGAAGTGCATTCCATTCATGCACCAAAAGAAAATATGACGGTTGTGCTCCAGATGCCGCTTAATATGTTTGAAAAATACTACACCGGGGATCAGTTCATCTGTTTCGCCCATGCTCCGCAGGCACAGGATGAGCAATTGATGGAAATGATCTGTGAGATGTATATGGCATATTCTGATAAGCATTGTGGCTATGATCTGAAGATTCAAAGTCTGTTTTATGATATGTTATATCTGATGGTTACAAGATACCGTGAGATTAATGTACACCCAGATATTTTACATCAACACAAGCAGTTAACCAAGTTATCTGTGATTACAGATTACATGAAAGAACATTACAAAGACGAATTATCTTTGGTAAGACTTGCAGAGATTTTCGGGTATTCTCCATCCTATCTATCCCGAATGTTTCAAAAATATGCAGGGATCAATTATAAAGACTATTTGCAGGCAATCCGCACTGAACATGGGTACAGACAGCTGATAGAGACAAAGATGACGATCAGTGATATTTCCATGGAAAATGGATTTCCAAATAACAAAGCATTTTCTAAAGCTTTTTATAAAAAGTATGGGATCATGCCTGCTGAATTTAGAAAAAGACAAAAAAGTGCCATAAACAAGATAAGTAATTAGTCGAGAAAACAAAAGCATATTGTTATAATCTTATAAGTGATAAATGGAGAAGACAAACTTTTAACTGCACAGAATAAATGGCTGATCGCACATGAAGAAACTCAAATACCTGGAGCGTTTTGTGGATTAGTTGGAGAAAATATCACATTAAAATGATCAAAAAAGGAAAGGATGGAGAATCAAATGAGTAATATGCCAAAAGTAAAGATCGGAATCGTAGCAGTCAGCAGAGATTGTTTCCCAGAAAGTTTATCAGTGAATCGCAGAAACATTACTTGCCAAACATTTTGAAGGACCAAAAATGTTCTTTGCAGCAGCAGAGGAAAGAGGAGATAATCTGTTAGATGGACGTGGAGATGCATATTGTGGTATGCTGAATGCAAGTTATAATCTGAAATTGTACCAATCGCAAGAGCTGTCGTTGGATTAAGCAGCTTAAAGATCATCAGTTTTGGGCCTCGTCCATTAAACTTCTTAGCATGCAATGCACCAATCCAGCAGTTATACAACTTAGGAGTTGAGATCGAGAAAAACTTCCCTCATCATGGAGCTGTAGCATTTGGTAATTTCGGAAAAACATTATATGAAGTATTTAAATATGTTGGAGTTCCAGTAGAAGAGATTGGATACAATCAGTCAGCTGGAGTCAGATATCCAACAGAAAATCCTTGGGGATAAGATCGGAGGTTTGTATGTTATACATTGGTGTAGACCTTGGAACATCCGCAGTGAAATTACTGTTAATGGATGAAAAAGGCGGAATCAAAAAAATCGTTTCCAAAGAATATGAGTTGCATTTTCCGCATCCAGGATGGTCTGAGCAGAAACCAGAAGACTGGTACAGTCAGTCTATGGAAGGAATCAAAGAATTGATCAGCGAATGTGATAAATCACAGGTTGCCGGGATCAGCTTCGGAGGGCAGATGCATGGACTTGTCGTTTTAGATGAAGATGATGATGTGATTCGCCCTGCAATCCTATGGAATGATGGACGTACACAGAAAGAAACAGATTATTTAAATAATGAGATTGGAAAAGATAAATTATCCGAGTACACAGCCAACATCGCTTTCGCAGGATTTACAGCACCAAAGATCCTGTGGATGCGTGAAAATGAACCAGACAATTTCAACAAGATCAAAAAGATCATGCTGCCAAAAGATTATCTGGCATATAAACTATCTGGAACATTTTGCACGGATTATTCCGATGCATCCGGAATGTTATTATTAGATGTAAAGAATAAATGCTGGTCAAAACAGATGATGGAAATCTGTGGAGTGAGTGAAGAACAGCTTCCGAAACTGTTTGAAAGTTATGAAGTTGTCGGAACATTAAAAGAAGATATTGCAGAAGAACTTGGTTTATCCAAAGAAGTCAAGATCATCGCGGGAGCTGGAGACAATGCGGCAGCAGCGGTAGGAACTGGAACTGTTGGAGATGGAATGTGTAACATTTCCCTTGGAACATCTGGAACGATCTTCATTTCCAGTAAGACATTTGGTGTAGATTCCAACAATGCCTTACATTCTTTTGACCACGCAGATGGATACTATCACCTCATGGGATGCATGTTAAGTGCAGCATCCTGCAATAAATGGTGGATGGACGAGATCTTAAAGACAAAAGAATACAGCAAAGAACAAGAAGGAATCACCAAACTTGGAGAAAATCATGTATTCTATCTTCCATACCTAATGGGAGAGAGATCTCCACACAATGATCCAAAAGCCAGAGCAACATTTATCGGAATGTCCATGGATACAACGAGAGAAGAAATGACACAGGCCGTGTTAGAAGGAGTTGCATTTGGACTTCGTGATTCTCTGGAAGTCGCAAGAAGTCTTGGAATCAAGATTGAACGCACAAAGATCTGCGGGGGTGGAGCAAAGAGTCCATTATGGAAAAAGATCATTGCAAATGTGACGAATCTGAAAGTCGACGTGATCGAAAGCGAAGAAGGTCCAGGATATGGAGGAGCGATGCTTGCAGCCGTTGGATGTGGAGAATACGACAGCGTACAGGAAGCAGCAGATCAGCTTGTGAAAGTTGTGGATACGGTGGAACCTGATGACAAGCTTGTTGCGAAGTATGAGGCGAAGTACCAGCAGTTTAGAGAAATTTATCCAGCACTTAAGGGTGTATTTCAGAAATTTGATTAACTATAAGGTAACTATAAACTAAATATAAATAATGAACAACAACAAAGAACAGGTATGCATAAGGATTTCAAGGAATTCTAAAGCATACCTGTTCTTTCTTAAATTTATGATTTTATTGCAGAATCTGCATTGCGATCATGATAATGATCACAAGAATAAAAAATCCTAAAATGCATTTTGCTGCAATCACTTTATTTTGCCACCAAGGCAATTTGATATCTTCATCTTCGAATGTATTGTAGTCATTATCGTATAACAGTTCATTGATCAAAGCTTCTGCCTTAGCTTTCTGATCTTCTCTAACATAAATATCCGTTCCATAAACAGAATACCCCATTGCAATACTCATATATTCTCCTGTTCCAGGTTGTTTGGACATGGTTTCAATTCCGTTTTGTTTTAAATGATCATGAATCATCTCAGCCTGAATCTGGTCAGCTGCGTTGAATATTTTTGTAATCTTACCTTCCATAATTACTACCTCCCTTATTGAGTGAATGTTCAGTAACTTTGTATATTAATGATGAGAGTATCAAAAGTAAATTTTGTCACGCTCTGATGTACCCGGCGTGTCAATAAGTATGAATTAATTATAACAAAAATTGGACATAATTCATAGAAAGAAACATCACTATTCAAATTTTAAAAAATATTATTGACATTTTTTCTCACATGTATTATCATATAAACATAATAACAGTAATTATTATTGATTTAGACATAAGGAGGATGAAATAATGAAATACGTATGTGATGTATGTGGATGGGAATATGATGAAGAAAAAGGATATCCAGAAGGAGGAATCGCTCCAGGAACAAAATGGGAAGATGTTCCAGAAGATTTTGAATGTCCATTATGTTTTGTAGGGAAAGATCAATTTTCAAAAGAATAATTTTTATAGATATATTGTAGTAGAAGGGAGAAGAAGTTATGGCTAAATTTTATCGTTCAGAAGACAAAACAGTATTATTAGAAGTATTTGGAGCAGGAAGTTCCATAGAGAATTTGAAAAGTTTAAAAGCAAACACAACAGATGCTGCAGTAGAAAAACATTTACCAGTTGTGACACAGGAAGAAAATAAGATCACAGTAGCTGTATCTTCCGTAGAGCATCCAATGCTTCCAGAACATTATATTATGGGAGTATATATTGAAACAAAGAATGGTGGGCAGCTGCATAAATTTGCACCAGGGGATAAACCAGAGGCGGTATTTATGTTAGCCGATGGAGATGAATTCATAGCAGCATATGAGTATTGTAATCTGCATGGATTATGGAAATCTGAAGTATAGAAATTATCAATTTCTAGGGAAATATATAAAGTGATTGTAAAGGAATCAGTAAGGAGAAGAATCATGGGAAGTAATAGATATGTAGGAACACAGACAGAGAAGAATTTATTAGAAGCATTTTCAGGAGAATCACAGGCAAGAAATAAGTACACTTATTTCGCATCCGTTGCAAAGAAAGAAGGATACGAGCAGATGTCTGCACTATTCCTTAAGACAGCGAATAATGAAAAAGAACATGCCAAGATGTGGTTTAAAGAATTAGCAGGAATTGGAGATACAAAGGAAAATCTTGCTGCAGCAGCTGAAGGTGAAAATTACGAATGGACAGATATGTATGAAGGATTTGCAAAGACTGCAGAAGAAGAAGGTTTTCCAGAACTTGCTGCCAAATTCAGAGCAGTCGGAGAGATTGAGAAGCATCATGAAGAAAGATATCGTGCACTTCTTAAGAATATCGAGACTTCACAAGTATTTGAAAAAAGTGAAGTGAAAGTATGGGAATGTCGTAATTGTGGACATATCGTAGTTGGAACAAAAGCACCGGAAGTATGTCCTGTTTGTGCACATCCACAGAGCTATTTTGAAGTGCATGAAGAAAACTATTAAATTCTGATTTGAATAACGGAAAGTATTGGTGGAATATTATAAAAAGCGATTATGTGCCTGCAACCGTACGGACACATGATCGTTTTTTATAATATTCAAATAATTTACGTGATTCAAACCACTATACAGTATACAAACACTGTGATTTATAATTGACAAGAATGGTTAGAATGGTTAGAATAAAGTTAGAAAGAACAGACAGAATAATTTCAAGGAGGGTTTTTCATGAAGTTACAAGAATCTGAGAGAACGGAATTCAAATCCATTGTAGTCACAGACATCAAGAAAGAAATCATAGCATTTGCCAATTGTGATGGAGGAAAAATCTATATTGGAATTGAAGATGATGGGACAGTTATCGGGGTAGAAGATTCAGACAGTGTAGCATTGCAAGTAAGCAATATGGTTAGAGATGCGATTAAACCAGATTTAACCATGTTCTTGCATTATGAGACAAAAGAGATAGAACAAAAACAAGTTGTGATCATAGATATTCAAAGAGGAACAGAACGCCCATACTATATAGCGAAGAAAGGGTTAAGACCAGAAGGCGTATATGTAAGACAAGGATATTCTTCTGTCCCAGCAACGGATACAGCTATTAGAAAGATGATTAAAGAAACAGATGGTGATCATTTTGAAGATATGAGATCATTAGATCAAGAATTGACTTTTTGCGAAACAAAAAAAGAATTCCAAAAGAGAAACATCACATTAGAACAGCCACAGATGAAAACTTTAGGAATTATAAACCAAGATGGAATTTATACGAATCTTGCTTTATTACTTTCAGACCAATGCGTGCATACGATTAAAACAGCAGTTTTTGAAGGAAAGAATCAAAATATATTTAAAGATAGAAAAGAATTTACAGGATCACTATTTGCACAAATGGAAGCAGTATATGATTACATTGACTTCAGAAATCAAACACATTCAACTTTTGAAAAACTTTATCGAATTGATAATAGAGATTATCCAGAAGTAGCAGTAAGAGAAGCATTGCTAAACTGTCTTGTACACAGAGATTACGGATATAGTTCTAGTATTCTGATCAGTATGTACGAAGATCGGTTAGAATTCACATCCATTGGGGGATTGGTAACAGGAGTTACATTAGAAGATGTGATGATGGGGATTTCTGTATGCAGGAATAAAAGATTAGCGAATGTTTTTTACCGTTTAGAATTGATCGAAGCTTATGGAACAGGAATACAAAAGATCATGAATGCTTATCAAGATCAGTTTATAAAACCAGAGATCAAAGTCAGTAATAATGTATTTAAGATCATATTACCAAACACAAATGCACAGGCAGAATTAAGAGAAGAACTGCAATACCATACACATATACAACCAGAAGACGAAGAAACACAGATCATGCAAATGATCGATCAAGAAAAAAGAATTCAAAGAAAACAAGTTCAGGAAAGATTAGGAATCAGTCAGACAACGAGTGGAAGGATTTTGAAGCAGATGGTTAAAAAAGGATTGATCATGCAGAGAGGCAGAGGAAAGAACACATGCTATGTGAAAAAATAATTACGAGACAATGTACAAGATATGATCGGACGAAAACAGCAAATGCATATGAAAATATATAGTGACCGTATAAAATAAATAGAATTTATAATAATACCAGTGATTGAAGCATCTGAAAAAGAGGTAAAATCACTGGTATTTATCATATAAAAACATCACAAATACTTGAACAGAAGGGGTGGTCGTGGTATATTAAAATTTAATAACAAGGAGAGAAAGATGGAAAATTTAAAAAAAGAGATCGAACAATTAAAACAAGAAAAAAATGCTGTTTTACTAGCACATTATTATGTAGACGATGCCGTTCAGGAAATTGCTGATTATGTTGGGGATTCTTATTATCTTGCCAAAGTTGCATTAAAAGAATCCAAAGATGTGATCTGTTTTGCAGGCGTAAACTTTATGGGTGAGAGTGCCAAGATCTTAAACCCAGACCGTACAGTGATCATGCCAGATCAGAAGGCAGACTGTCCAATGGCTCATATGGTTGATGTAGAGAAGATTGAAGAGATGCGTAAAAAATATGATGATCTTGCTGTTGTCTGTTATATTAACTCTACAGCAGAGATCAAAGCACATTCTGATGTCTGTGTAACTTCATCCAATGCACTGAAAGTTGTAACAGCACTTCCACAGAAGAATATTTTCTTCGTACCAGATGAGAATCTCGGACGTTATATCGGAAGCAAACTTCCAGAGAAGAACTTTATTTACAATGACGGATTCTGTCATGTACATAGAAGTATCACAGCCGAGAACGTAAAGAAAGCCAAAGAAGTACATCCAGAAGCAGAAGTTTTAGTGCATCCAGAATGTACACCAGACGTTGTAGCTTTAGGTGATTATGTAGGAAGTACATCAGGAATCATTGACTATGCGACAGCATCTGACAAGGACGTATTTATCATTTGTACAGAGATGGGTGTTTTATATGAATTAAAACAGAAGAACCCAGGAAAGACATTCTACTCTGTAGGACATCGTCAGTTCTGTCCAAATATGAAGCGTATCAGTTTAGAGAATGTAAGAGACACATTAAGAGACATGAAGAATCAGGTAGAATTACCAGAAGAACTGCGATTAAATGCTAAGAAAGCATTAGATGAGATGTTAAGAATCGCGCAGTAAGACAGGAAAGTTCCAAGGAAAGGCAAAGAGAATTATGAAAACAGCAGATGTGATCATTGTAGGAAGTGGTGCTTCAGGATTATTTAATGCATTATTTCTTCCGCAGGATTACAAAGTAATCGTTATTACAAAGAAGGAAGTTGAAGAAAGTGATTCATTTTTGGCGCAGGGAGGAATCTCAGCGCTGAAGAATCCGGAAGATTATGATTCATATTTCGAGGACACTATGAAAGCCGGACATTACGAGAATGATAAAGGTGCCGTCGAGAAGATGATCAAAGAATCACCACAGATTATTCAGGATCTGAAAGATTTTGGTGTAAGATTTGACTTGAAGGATGGAGAGATCGAGTTTACAAGAGAAGGTGGACATTCCACATTCCGTATTCTTCATCATGAAGATCTGACAGGAAAAGAGATCACAAGCCATTTATACGAAGAGGCGAAGAAACGTGATAATATTACGATCATGGAAAATTGTACGATGATCGATATCATTGAGAAAGATGGAGAATGTAAAGGAATTGTATATAAAGATGCAGATGGTAATTTAGATACGATCGAAGCTCCGGATACTGTTCTTGCAACAGGAGGACTTGGAGGGTTATTTAAACATTCTACAAACTTCAGACATCTGACAGCAGACAGTCTGGCTGTCTGCTTGCGCCATAATGTTGAATTAGAGAATATTAACTATATCCAGATCCATCCAACAACATTTTATTCAAAGAAACCAGGAAGAAGATTCTTAATCTCTGAATCAGTCAGAGGAGAGGGAGCTTACCTGCTGAATAAAGATGGAGAACGTTTTACAGATGAGTTAAAACCAAGAGACGTTGTAACTGGAGAAATCTGCAAACAGATGAAGAAAGACGGAAGTGATCATGTTTATTTATCTGTTACACATTTAGATGGAGAAAGAATCAAACATAGATTCCCAAACATCTACAAACAGTGCTTGGATGAAGGATATGACATGACAAAAGAACCGATTCCAGTAACACCAGCACAGCACTATTTCATGGGTGGAATTAAAGTAAACTTAGACAGCAAGACATCTATGGAACATTTATATGCAGTCGGTGAGACAAGCTGTAATGGGGTTCATGGAAAGAACCGTCTGGCAAGTAATTCATTATTGGAAGCACTTGTATTTGCCAAGGCAGCAGCGAAAGACATCACAGAACATCCATCAAAAGCCGAGACAGTCGAAGTAGATTTAAGTAAGTATCAGAACGAAGAACAGCGTGAGAAAGAGAATGAACAGCTTGTTCTTGACGAAATTAAACGAAAGGACAGAAGTTTTTATGATCAGTGGTGTAACGATGAGAATTAACATCGATGAATATTTGATGAATGCATTAAAAGAAGATATCACTCAGGAAGATGTCAGTACAAACGCAGTGATGCCAGAACCAAAACAGGGAGAAGTAAATTTAATCTGTAAACAGGATGGGGTCATCTGTGGATTAGAAGTATTTGAAAGAGTCTTCAAACTTTTAGATGAAACTGTTGTTTTTGAGACAGAATTAAAAGACGGAGATAAAGTAACCAAAGGACAGTTAATGGGAGTTGTCAAAGGAGATATCCGTGCCCTTTTATCTGGAGAGAGAGTTGCATTAAACTACTTGCAGAGAATGAGTGGAATCGCGACAATGACAAGCGAGTTATCCAAAGAGCTTGAAGGATATAAAACAAAGTTATTAGATACAAGAAAAACAACACCAAACATGCGCCCATTTGAAAAATACGCAGTGACGGTTGGTGGTGGACATAATCACCGCTACAACTTATCCGATGGAGTCATGTTAAAAGATAACCATATCGGTGCTGCAGGTGGAATCAAAGAAGCGGTAGCTATGGCAAAAGACTATGCACCATTTGTCAGAAAGATTGAAGTAGAGACAGAGAATCTTGATATGGTAAAAGAAGCCGTAGAAGCAGGCGCAGACATCATCATGTTAGATAACATGGATGATGAGACAATGAAAGAAGCTGTCAAACTGATCGACGGAAGAGCTGAAACAGAGTGTTCAGGAAATGTTACAAAAGAACGCCTAAAGACGATCCGTGAGATCGGAGTGGATTATGTATCCTGTGGAGCTTTAACACATTCAGCTCCTATTATGGACATTTCTTTGAAGAATTTACATCCGGTAGAGTAAAGAATAAAGATATAAAATCCGATGTTTTTATAAGAATAGTCATAGGATTGTTCTTATAAAAACATCGGATTTTTTTGATAATAATTTCCAGAAAATAACATTTTTTATTTCGACAGAAATTGCATACAAAATCCTCTATAATAATCTTGCAGGAGGGAAAACTATGGAAATCTTAAGAAAAAAAGAATTCGAAGAAGACCGGTTATTTCAAAATTTTCATGAAATGATCCTTTATCATATGCGCCAGATGCAGCAATGTCTCACGACAGCGGGAAAGATGTTCTGTGATCATAACGATGAGGAAGAAACGTGTGAAAAACGGGGAAGAGATGTAGTTGAAAGTGTGATCTTAAAAGAATGTGTCGGATGCTGTGAAAATCAAAAATGTCAGTTTACATTAGCAGATAAGGACAGGCTTGGGCAGATCATCGAAAAGCAAGGTGGATTAAGCTATGCAGATTTAAAAAGATGTCATCCATGCAAGAATGGACAGGATTTTATCGAGGAAGCAAATCAGATTTATGAACGGGAATTATTTCTGCGTGCAATGAGAAATCAGATGAAACAACTGAGAAAAATTGTCGGGGAGCAGTATATCAGAGCCGGAAATACACTGGGTGATTTCTTTCAGGGAAAAGTATCATTAACGGCAGATAATAAGAAATTATATGAGAAGATCACAAAAGGTTTTGCAAAAAGCCAACTGAGACTAAAAGAAATTTATTTCTACGATAATCCAGAGAAAGGAAAACAGATCTATCTATATCTGAAAAAGAAAAAAGGCAGGGAAATCAGCACAAGACAAGCAGCAGTGTTGTTAAGTTCCATGACAATGGAGAAAATGAAGCCATTGCCAGATCAGAAAAAGATGATTGGAAATTATTATGAGATTTATGGATTTACACCAGAAGAAAAATTCCATGTAATCGCAGGAATCCACACTTTGCCAATGATCGCAGGGGATGAGAATGGAGACAGTTTTTCCATGGGAAAAGTAAGGGAAGGAAGTTTTGTGTCTATGATCTCGGATGGAATGGGAACAGGACAGGAAGCGAAAAAAGAAAGTAGGAAAATAATTGAAGTGATGGAAGAACTTCTAGGAGCAGGAATTAACGAAAGTCAAAGTATTCAGCTTTTAAGGTCCATGATGATCTTACAACCAGAAAAAGAAAAATATGCGACATTAGATTTTTTTCAGTTAGATTTATTTGCAGGAATCGGAACATTCTTTAAAATTGGAGCCTGCCCATGTCTTTTAAAGAGAAAAAACGACGTGGAGATCATTCAAGTAGATACGATACCAGTGAACCTCTTATTACATACCGAGAAAATTCCAATTTACCGCAAAAAGATGGAAAGTGAAGATATTTTAGTCATGTTAAGCGATGGAGCCTTCGACGGATTTTCGCAAAATGGTTTGGAGATGGCAGCACGATATTTGAAAGAAATGGATGTGGTACGTCCACAGGCGATCGCAGATGGATTATATGAGCAAATTACAACAAACAAAGAATTTGAAAAAAGAGATGATATGACGATCATGGTATTGGGAATCTGGGACAGGTATTGAAGGAATCTGCAAAGAATGATAAAGTAAATTACATGAATAAAGTAAAAGAATTTATCAAAGAAAAAAATTTAATACAAAATGGAGATCATATCATTGTCGGTGTTTCTGGCGGTGCAGATTCTGTATATCTGTTACTTATTTTAAATGAATTAAGAGAATCAATGAATCTCACGATCACAGCAGTCCACATCAATCACATGATTCGAAGAGAAGCTGTGGATGATCAGAAGTTTGTGCAGGATCTTTGTGGACAACTTTTGATTCCGTGTGAAATATTTGAAATAGATGTAAAACAGATCGCCAAGCGTGAAAAGATGTCATTAGAAGAAGCAGGAAGAAAAGCGAGATATGATGCATTTGCAAAAACAATGAAAAAATATAATGCTGATAAGATTGCGATCGCACATCATCAAAACGATCAGGCAGAAACATTTTTATATCGAGTGGTGAGAGGAACTGGAATTTATGGGGCGGGTGCCATGAGAGAAAAAGATGGAAATCTGATCCGTCCGCTTTTATGTGTAAAAAAAGAAGAAATCGTAAAATATTTAAAAGAGGCTGGGCAGGCCTGGGTAGAAGATGCAAGCAATCAGGACGATGCATTTGCTAGAAATCAGATCCGAAATCAGGTAATTCCAAGACTTGAGATGATCAATGAGCAGGCGGTGGAGCATATAGGATGGCTGTGCGAAGATATCAAAGAAGTGACGACGTATCTGACAGATCAGATAGAAGAGTCATTTTTAAGATGTACAAAGCCTATTGGACAAGGATTTGAGATCAATTGTGATCAATTGTTATTGGAAAACTATTGGATCCAGAAACAGGTTCTAAAAAAAGTTTTGGAAGAAACAGCTGGTAAGAAGAAAGATTTAGAAAGAAGACATATTGAAGATCTGTTAACTTTGGTAGAAAATGGAACAGGGAAACGAATTTCTCTTCCGTATAATATGGTTGCCGAGAAAAATTATCAGTATATTAAGGTGCAAAAAGGAAATATATCAGATAAACAAGAAATGACAGGAAAAATTTTGTGCGAAGAGGTTACAGATTTGACAAATATCGTGGAAAATGATTGTATCAAAATCATTGATTATGATAGAATAGAAACAGGTGTACAATTACGATGCCGGAAGCCAGGAGATTTTTTTACATTTGGCAAAGATCAGAAGAGAAAATCATTAAGCAGGTATTTTATTGATGAGAAGATTCCAAGACAATTGCGGGAAGAAATACCATTGGTGGCAGATGGCAGTCATATTGTATGGATCGTTGGCAGAAGAATCAGCGAATATTATAAGATCAAAGAATCAACCAAGCGTTATTTAAAGCTTGAGTTCAAAAGAGAAGGAGATGATTCCAATGGAGAATATCAGAGTAATGATTTCAGAGGAAGATGTAAACAAACGAATCGCGGAGATGGGAGCGCAGATCAGTGAAGATTATGCAGGAAAAGAAATCCATCTGATCGCCATCTTAAAAGGAAGTGTTTTTTTTGCGTGTGAACTTGCAAAGAGAATCACGATTCCAGTAACAATTGATTTTATGTCAGTGTCTAGTTATGGAAATTCTAGAGAATCCTCAGGAATCGTTAAGATCGCAAAAGACTTAGATGAGCCAATCTTAGATAAAGAAGTATTAGTTGTAGAAGATATCATTGACTCAGGAAAGACTTTAAATCATTTAAAACCAATGCTTGAGAGCAGAAATCCTGCGTCACTTCATCTGTGTACATTGTTAAGCAAACCAGATCGTCGTGAAGTTGAAGTACCAGTCAGATATATTGGTTTTGAAGTACCAGATGAATTTGTTGTTGGATATGGACTAGATTATGCACAGAAATATCGTAACCTTCCTTACATTGGAGTAGCAGAGGAAGAGTAGAGAGGAGACTAAACGTTGAACCCGAAGAAAAGTAACAGTGGATTTTTAGTAGTCCTGCTGATCTTGGTGATCGGAGCATATTATTTTATCAGCGTGTTCCAGCCAGGTTCAGGTGATTACACCTATCAGCAGTTTATGAAGGATGTAAAGTCTGACAAAGTAACTGCGGTAACTATTAAACAGAATAAAGAAGTACCAACTGGGACGATCACAGCAGAGTTTGGAAAAGATGATTATAAGAGCTGTGAAGTTACAGATGTCAATCAGGCGATCAATGATATTAAGAAAGCTGACAGCTCTCTTGCCAATAAGATCAGTATTAAGGGAATCGATCACAGTGGGGATATGATCTCTAATCTGATCGGGGTAGTACTACCAATCGGAGTTGTCATATTTTTCATGGTTATGATGATGCGCCAGAATGGTGGCGGTGGCGGCAAGATGATGGATTTTGGAAAAAGCCGTGCTAAACTTGCCAATCCAAATGGTAAGAAAGTAACATTTAACGATGTTGCAGGACTGACAGAAGAGAAAGAAGAATTAGAAGAAGTCGTGGAATTCTTAAAGAATCCAGGACGATTTATAAAAATCGGAGCCAGAATTCCAAAGGGCGTCCTTCTTGTAGGACCTCCAGGAACAGGTAAGACATTACTTGCAAAGGCAGTTGCAGGAGAAGCGAATGTACCATTTTTCAGCATTTCAGGATCTGATTTCGTGGAAATGTTCGTCGGTGTTGGTGCAGCTCGTGTACGTGACTTATTTGCAGAAGCTAAGAAACATTCTCCTTGTATCGTATTTATCGATGAGATCGATGCAGTTGCAAGACGAAGAGGCTCTGGACTTGGTGGTGGACATGATGAACGTGAACAGACATTAAACCAGATGTTAGTTGAGATGGACGGTTTTGGAGTGAATGAAGGAATTATCATGATCGCAGCTACAAACCGTGTGGATATCTTAGATCCAGCGATCTTACGACCAGGACGATTTGACCGTAAGGTTGGCGTTGGAAGACCAGATGTCAAAGGGCGAGAAGATATCTTAAAGATTCACTGTCGTCAAAAACCATTAGGAGATGATGTTGATCTTCATGAGATCGCAAGAACAACAGCAGGTTTTGTGGGAGCAGATCTTGAGAATCTGATGAATGAGGCAGCCATTCAGGCAGCAAGAGATGACAGAGCCTATATCATGAAAGAAGATATTGATAAATCATTTATCAAAGTAGGAATCGGAACAGAGAAGAAGAGTCGTGTGGTACCAGAAAGTGAAAGAAGGATCACTGCATATCATGAATCTGGACATGCAATCTTATTCCATCTGTTACCAGATGTAGGTCCGGTTTACACTGTATCTATTATTCCAACAGGAACAGGAGCAGCTGGATATACGATGCCGCTTCCTGAGAACGATAATGTCTTTATGACACGCGGAAAGATGATTCAGGATATCATGGTAAGTCTCGGAGGACGAATTGCCGAAGAATTGATCTTAGATGATATCACAACCGGTGCATCACAGGATATCAAACAGGTAACCCAGTATGCAAGAGCTATGGTAACGAAGTTTGGTATGTCAGATGAACTCGGACTGATCAATTATGACAGTGGTGAAGGAGACGAAGTCTTCTTAGGAAAAGAAATTGGACAGCAGCGTCCATACGGAGAAAACACACAGACTGTGATCGATCAGGAAGTGAAGAAGATTGTAAATAAATGCTACAAAGATGCGAAAGCAATGATTGAAGAACATATAGATGTCCTTCACAAATGTGCCGCATTATTATTAGAGAAAGAACGCATTAACCGCGCAGAATTCGAAGCATTATTTGAGCCTGAAACAGAAGTTGAAACACAGGTATAAAAAAATATAAAAAAAGTTAAAAAAACACTTGCAATTTACCTGACAATGCCGTATAATCTTTAATTGTCAGGTAAACACTTGGTGGGATTCCCGAGTGGCCAAAGGGGGCAGACTGTAAATCTGTTGGCACCGCCTTCGAAGGTTCGAATCCTTCTCCCACCACTAAGCCGCAGTGGCGGAACTGGCAGACGCGCAGGACTTAAAATCCTGTTCGAGTTAAATCGAGTACCGGTTCGATTCCGGTCTGCGGCATGAAAAAGGACTTCAAGTGATTGAAGTCCTTTTTGTTTTGCAGTGATCGTGTTATCGCTTGCAACAGGAATAAGAGAATTGTATAAACAGAAATAATAAAAATAGAGAGCAAGGTACGGAAATGAATTTGATCATTTCGCATCTTGCTCTCTATTTTTATATCTTTATATATTGAAACTATGGATTCAATATATTCTTCACAACATCCTTATCACTTAAATAAACTATATGTGACCCTTTCAGCTGTACATAATAATTCTTTTGATCAGAATCTTTTTTACCGATATAAAGCACAACATTTTTTGTTTTCTTCGTATCCGTATCCTTATAAGTGATATCGACTGTGATTCGAGAATCCTTATCCAGTCCATATTTTACAAGATCTGTCCGACTTGCATAATAATTCTGGCAGTCTCCAAAAGTAAATACACCCAAACCGCCAGAGATTCCATCAAGATTTTTCTCCTTGCTAGTATAAGTCTTTGTCTTACCGTTCTGAGTGACCAAAACTTTTTTAAGATTTCCAGTACTTAACGTAGGGAAAGTATCTGTCTCAATCAGATTATCTAAAGAATAAGATAAACTAGATGTAATATCAGAAGATACGGTATAAATCTTTGATTTATCTCCATAAGTTACATAGTAATTTTCACCGGTTGCATTTCCAATATAATAAGTCATGGATTTTCCAGTTTTGTCTTTGACACTAACTGTATAAGTTGGCTTGTCAAGACCATAGTCGCTTAGAGCATCTGCATTTTTAAGTTCTCTGACAGCCTCAATTTTTTGAAATGTAGAAGCAAGACTTTCGAGAGAGGACTGAGTGATCGGATATTTTTTATTTTTTGTATAATGCCATTTGCCACTCTGTTTTATGAAAGAAAGAGTCGTTCCGTTGTTATTATAAGAGATGGAAGTTAAACTCTTTAAATCAGAGATCATTGTCTGATCAGAATCTTCTTTGGAAGATTGCTGTTTCTGGTATAAATTCACTCCCGTATACAGGACAATAAGTCCTGCAAATACGAGAAGTAAAATCTGCAATGTTTTTTTCTGTTTCATGAAAACCTCCTAACGGCGTCTGCGTCTAAACCATACAATGAATCCGCCAATGATCAGACCAACTGGAATTACAAAGACTACAAGGATACTGAATGGTCCAGGATGAGCAATCGTATTATAGCTGACTTCCAGACTCTTTGGAGAGATAGAAACATTATCGGCATTATTTAAACATGCGGTCACAGAGTTTGTAAATAATGTCAGATTTTCTAAGGATGAGAAAGAACTTGTGATCTGCTCATCAATCAGCATATTACTTCCGTAAACAGTCAGGCGACTTTCTTTTGTAACTTTCTTTCCTTTGCTGTTTTTGACTTTGACAGATTCTGTGGAAGTTGCACCAAGGACATAAGTTCCCTGTGTTTGTTTCTTCTCAGTGACAGCATATCCGTTGCTAGATGTTGTCATAAATGCATCGGTAGAAATAGAATCTCTAACTGGAGTACTCTGTGTCATACCTTTCGAATTGATCATCATAACAGAGTTTGATGAAATTCCAGAAGCCATATCACCGCTTACAGAAAGATTTGGGATCAAGTAATAATAATTTCCTTGATATGAACGTTCTGTATCTGCAATATATCCGCTTTGAACAGTTAAACCGTAGTCTTTTAACAGACCATATAAGTTTTTCATACTCTTATTTGTCTGGGCAAGTAAAGTAACAACTTTTCCACCTTTCTTCAGGTAAGAAGATAATAGTTTTACTTCATCTTTTGTAAAATCGCTTGTAGCCCCATCGATGATCAGCAGATCACAATCATCAGGAATGGATGTTGCAGTCATTAAAAGCAGATCACTTGTGGAAATTCTTGATTTTGTAAGAAGACTTGTAACCTCGGAAGATAAGGATGATTCTCCATGGCCAGAAGTATAATAAGCTTTATATTCTTTGTCACTTGTTACATAATTTAAAGCACTTGTAAGCTGCCCATCACCATCAAATGATGAAGCAGAAGAGGAAGTACTGTAGTAAGAATCTGAGGAAACTAATATATCATCAAACGAAACAGTTGTTGTACGGTTGGTTTTCTTACAAGAGATGACGATATTGTTTTCTTCGGTTCCGTATTTTGTCAATGCAGATGGATGAAGCACAGGATCGATCCATTTGACATGAATCTTGCTTGATAAAGAAGCATATTTATTGATGAAAGTTTTGATCCTTTTATCAGTGCTGTCCTTTTCTGCAAGAACATAAAAAGTGACGTCATCATCAACTTTTTTGATGATCTTTTCACTTTTTGATGAGATTTCATAAATATTGGTACTACTGATATCAAACTGTCGCTTATTTTCAGGGATCAGATTGACGATCATATTAAAAATGATAACGATCGCGATCACGATGGATGTCATAGCAAGAGTATAAGATCCACGTTTCGAATCATTGCTTTGAAATAATTTTTTGATTTTATCCACGATAACTTCCTCCTAACTCCAACGTCTTTTTTCAAATGTCTGTACTGTTAAGAACACCAGAAGAATGATCAATGACAGATAAGTCAGAAGTCCTCCGAGATCAAAAATATAATTCTGAGAAAAATTATAAAAAATATCAGTTAATACAAGGTGTCCTAATAAAGTAGAAAACAGACTTTCAAGCAATGTTTTCTTCACAAAATAAACAACGATACCAGCGATACATCCAATGCCAGTGACAATGCCAGCGATCATCTGATTTTTTGTGATATGGTAGATCAGAAGACCGATCAGAGCAAATATAATGATCCAGATGACCAGATTACTGATCGCACTGGAAGGAAAATACTGCAGCAGATTGTCCAACAGATAAAAGAAAAACAATGCTGCACAAGTAGTGATCGCTGCGATCACAGGACTTTCTGTCAAAGATGATAAAAACATTCCGATTGCAATAAATACACATCCAAGCAGGAAAAAGGCCAGAATGGATGAATAATCAACAAGAAAATGGGCAGTTCCTTGAAGTTTGATGATCAGTGGGAAAATACAGTAGATCACACATGGAATTGCAAATACAGTCACCATTGCAAGATATTTTCCTAATACAATCTCAACAAGTGAAACAGGAGAAGTTAATAATAACTGGTCAGTTTTATTCTTTCGGTCTTCTGCAAAAGATTTCATAGATAAAACAGGCACAGAAATCAATAACATGAAAATAACGCCTGCCAGAGAGTAGGCAAAAAATGGATAACCACTATAAAGGTTATAAACCATAAAATATATACCTCCAATGATCGTTAAGAATGCTGCAAATACGCATCCAATCATAGAGTTAAAATAGGAACGGACTTCCCTTTTATAGATAGCAAGCATTATTTGTCACCTCCATTACATCTCCGGTTAATTCCAGGAAAATATCTTCAAGAGTAGCCTTGTTTACAAACATCTGTGTCACAGGCATTTTTTTCTGTGCAAATTTAAGAGAAAGATCAGCACAGATTTCCTGTGAATCTTTGTTTGTATTGATCTGGATATGGCAGCTATCTTTACTTACATCAAGCCAGTTGACATCATCAATATCAGAAAAATCAGAAAGAACCTGTTTTACGGAAGTTTCATCCGCCAGGATCGTAAGCTCAATGGTTTCTTTTCCGTGTGTTAATTCTTCTAATTCATCAGGGCTTCCCTCAGCGATCAATTTTCCTTTGGAAATGATCAGGATATCGTCACAGATTTCCTGAACTTCAGCAAGAATATGAGAACTTAAGATCACCGTATGGTCCTTAGCAAGTGTACGGATCAGTTCACGGATTTCGATAATCTGCTTTGGATCGAGACCAACGGTCGGTTCATCCAAGATGATAATATCAGGGAAATCAAGAATTGCAGCGGCAAGACCTGTTCTCTGGCGATAACCTTTGGAAAGGTTTTTGATCAATCGGTCTTTCATATCAACAAGTTTGATCAGTTCCATAACTTTTATAACCTGTGCATTGCGGTCAGCTTTCGGAATTTTTTTTAATTCAGCAGCAAAATACAGATATTCAGATACTGTCATATCAAGATATAAAGGTGGGATCTCTGGAAGATATCCGATACATTTTTTTGCTTTCTCAGGTTCTTCCAGAATATTGTGACCATTGATGATAACCTCTCCACTCGACGCACCGATATATCCAGTCATAATATTCATAGTTGTAGATTTACCGGCTCCATTTGGACCCAAAAATCCATAGATTCGCCCTTTTTCAATGGTAAATGACAGATCATCTACGGCGAGATGTGTGCCATATTTTTTGGTAAGATGTTTTACTTCTATCAAAATATTGTCCTCCTTTTTGCGATAACTCTCATCATTATATGAAAAAAAACAAATCAAACTGTGATAAAAGTCTGAACAGTTTATGTTGAAAATGTGGTAATTTTGTGAAGTGTTTTATGGAGTATATAGTATACAGAATAATATGAAAATGTTTCATAAAAGATGCATAGAATGGCAAGGATAGGCTTGCATAATCACGTATAGTTTCGTATAATATAAAAGTAAATTTACAAGAAAACTTGACAGAAGACAGTTGAAGAATGTATACTTTGAGAATCAAACTAATTAGAGTGTGAAGGAGAATCATTATGTTAGAGAAGATGAAAGAGATCATTGCAGATCAGTTAGGTGTAAGCGAAGATGAAGTTACTTTAGAAGCATCTTTTAAAGAAGATCTGGATGCTGATTCATTAGATTTATTTGAATTAGTTATGGCATTAGAAGAAGAATATGATGTTGAGATTCCATCTGATGACCTTGCAGAATTAAACACAGTTGGTGATGTTATCAACTACTTAAAAGACAAAGGTGTAGAAGACTAAAGAAATTGTAAGATTGGCTTATAACATTCCTGTTATAAGTCAATTTTTTGAAGAAAATATTTTGAACATCAAACTAATTATAGATTATTTTATAGATCAACGAGGTAAAGATAATGGGTAAGATCGTATTTATGTTTCCGGGACAGGGAGCGCAATATGTTGGAATGGGAAAGGATTTTTATGATTCTTTTGCATGCAGCAAGGAGATTTTCGACAAGGCGAATGAAGTTCTGGATATTGATGTAAAGAAACTTTGTTTTGAAGAGAATGAAGATATCAATATTACAGAGTATACACAGGCAGCGATGGTAACTGCAAGTGTTGCAATCTTAAAGAAGATCGAAGAAATGGGATTAAAGCCTGATCTGACGGCGGGATTAAGTCTTGGAGAATACTGTGCACTTGTAGCATCTGATGTGATGAGCTTTGAAGATGCAGTGAAAGTCGTAAGGCAGAGAGGAATTCTTATGCAGGATACTGTTCCAGCAGGAGAGGGTGCGATGTCAGCGGTTCTTGGAATGAAGAAAGAAGCGATCGAAGCAGTTTTACCAGACGTTGAAGGAATCGTTACGATCGCAAACTATAACTGTCCTGGACAGATCGTTATTTCAGGGGAATCAAAAGCAGTTGCAGAAGCTGGAGAAGCGTTGAAAGAAGCAGGAGCTAAGAGAGTTCTGCCACTGAAGGTCAGTGGACCATTTCATTCTCCAATGTTAAAACCAGCTGGAGAGAAATTGCTTGATGTATTAGCAGATGTTGAAGTGGATGATCCAACAGTTCCATACGTATCCAATACAACAGCAGAATTTATCACAAGTAAAGATGAAGTTAAGGAATTGCTTGGAAGACAGGTTTATTCTTCTGTATGCTGGGAACAATCTATTGAGAAGATGATCGCTGATGGTGCAGATACATTTGTAGAGATCGGACCAGGAAGAACATTATGTGGATTTATGCGCAAGATCGATCGTAATGTCAAAGCGATCAATATTGCGAAAGTAGAAGATTTAGAGAAATTAAAGGAGATCATGTAATCATGTTAAGTGGAAAAGTTGCAATCGTAACAGGTGCAAGCCGCGGGATCGGAAGAGAAACGGCACTGACTCTTGCAGGATATGGAGCAACTGTGATCGTAAATTACTGTGGTTCCAAAGATAAAGCGGAGGCAGTTGTAGAAGAGATCATAGCAGCTGGGGGAACAGCAAAAGCATATCAGGGAGATGTATCCGATTTTGATGTGGCGAAAGAGATGATCACTTCTGTAAAGAAAGAATTTGGGTCTATTGATATTCTGGTGAATAACGCCGGAATCACAAAAGATAACCTGATCATGAAGATGAGTGAAGAAGAATTTGATAAAGTCATTGAAGTAAACTTAAAGGGCGCATTTAACTGCATGAAACATGTTTCAAGAATCATGTTAAAACAGAGATCCGGACATATCATTAATATGTCTTCTGTATCTGGAGTTATGGGTAATGCAGGACAGGTCAATTACTGTGCATCAAAAGCAGGAATCATTGGTATGACAAAATCTCTGGCAAGAGAATTAGGTTCCAGAGGAATCACGGTCAATGCGATCGCTCCAGGATTTATTGAGACAGAGATGACGGATGTACTGTCAGAAGATGTGAAAGAGAATTTATTAGGAAGCATTCCATTAAAGAGAATGGGACAGACAAAAGATATTGCAGAGACAGTTGCTTTCTTAGCATCTGACAAGGCAGCATATATTACAGGTCAGACGATCAGTGTTGACGGTGGAATGGGAATGTAAAGGAGATTTTATATGAAGAGCATGAAACGTGTCGTTGTAACTGGTATGGGTGCGATCACACCGATCGGAAACAGCGTGGAAGAATTTTGGAATGGAATCAAAGAGCAGAAGATCGGATTTGCACCGATTACATATTTTGATGCAACAGAATACAAAGCTCATCTGGCTGCAGAAGTCAAAGGTTTCAACGCCAAAGATTATATGTCACCAAAAGCAGCAAGACGTATGGAATTATTTTCACAGTATGCTGTAGCTGCAACAAAAGAAGCAATCGAAGATGCGGGACTTGATCTTGAGAAAGAAGATACAACAAGAATTGGTGTATCTGTTGGATGTGGAGTTGGAAGCCTTCAGATGATCGAAACAACAACAAGAACATTAGATAAAAAGGGTCCGAACAGAGTGAAACCATTAGCAGTTCCAATGATGATCTCTAACATGGCTGCAGGAAATGTTTCTATTGCATTTGGTCTTCGCGGAAAGAGTATCAACGTTGTTACAGCATGTGCGACAGGAACACAGTCTATTGGTGAAGCATATAGATCCATTCAGGTTGGAGAAGCTGATGTGATGGTAGCTGGTGGAACAGAAGCTGCAGTATCAGAAGTTGCAGTTGGTGGATTTGCAGCGTTAACAGCTTTAAGTGGATCTGATGATCCGAAGAGAGCATCTATTCCATTTGACAAAGAGAGAGATGGATTTGTCATTGGAGAAGGATCAGGAATCGTTGTTTTAGAAAGCCTTGAACATGCACAGGCAAGAGGAGCAGATATTTTAGCAGAAGTTGTCGGATATGGTGCAACAAGTGATGCATACCATATCACATCCCCATGTGAAGATGGAGAAGGTGCAGCAAGAGCTATGGTATTTGCAATGGATGAAGCAGAAATCACACCAGATAAAGTTGATTATATCAATGCACATGGAACAAGTACTCATGCAAATGACTTATTTGAGACAAAAGCGATCAAGAAAGCATTAGGAGAACATGCATATGATGTGAAGATCAGCTCTACAAAATCTATGATCGGTCATGGACTTGGAGCAGCTGGTGCGATTGAATTTATCACATGTGTTAAATCAATTGAAGAAGATTATATTCACCCAACCGTAGGATTAAAGGTTCCAGATGAAGAATGTGATCTTGATTATACATTAGAACCAGTAACAGATCGCAAGGTAAATTACGTTATGAGCAATTCTCTTGGATTTGGAGGACATAACGCAACACTTCTTGTGAAGAAATTTGAGGATTAATTTAGAAGGAGACTGACATGGAAGTTAAAGAAATGAAAGAATTGATCGCTGCAGTATCTTCTGCAAATGTCGATGAATTTGAATATAATAACGAAGAATTTTCAATCAGAATCGCTAAGAAAAAGGCAAAGATCGCAACAGTTGATGCATCTGTTGCAGGAGTACCAGTACAGAGTGCCGCGATCATGCCAGAACAGAATGAAGAACAGCCAGAAGAGCTTCTCTATGGAGATGAGATCAAAGCCCCACTTGTTGGTACATTTTATGTAGCACCATCAGAAGGAGCTGAGCCATTTGTATCTGTCGGTGACAAAGTCAAAAAAGGACAGGTAATCGGAATCGTTGAAGCAATGAAACTGATGAATGAAGTGGAAAGTGAATACGATGGAACAGTTGCAGCTATTTTAGTTGAGAATGGTGAGATGGTTGAATATGGACAGCCATTAATGGTCATCCAGTAAGAAAGGCAGAATATTTATTATGGTAATGGATATTAAAGATATTATGAATACGATCCCTCACAGAAGTCCATTTTTATTAGTGGACCGTATTGAGGAGATGGAAGAAGGAAAACGTATCGTTGGTAAAAAATGTGTGACATATAATGAACCATTTTTTGCAGGACATTTTCCACAGGAACCAGTGATGCCTGGGGTACTGATCATTGAAGCATTAGCACAGACTGGAGCTGTATGTGCACTTTCTGCAGATGAGTACAAAGGAAAGATTGCATTCTTAGGTGGAGTCAACAAAGCAAAATTCAGAGGAAAGGTTGTTCCAGGAGATGTGCTGACATTAGAAGTTGAGATGATCAAAGTCAAAGGACCAGTCGGTGTTGCACAGGGAACAGCAACTGTAGATGGTAAGAAAGTGGCATCTGCAGAGATTACATTTATGATTGGATAAGAGAGGGTTTCTTAAATGTTTAAGAAGATTTTAATTGCAAACAGAGGAGAGATCGCAGTGCGTATCATCCGTGCGTGCCGTGAGATGGATATCATGTCCGTAGCAATCTGTTCTGAAGCAGATAAAGATGCACTCCATGCCCAGTTGGCAGACCAGACGATCTGTATCGGACCAGCACCTGCCAAAGACAGTTATCTTGACATGGAACGTGTACTTGGGGCTGCAATGGCAGTCGGAGCGGATGCAATTCATCCGGGATTCGGATTTTTGTCTGAGAATAGCAAATTTGTAAGAATGTGTGAAAAATGCAATATCACATTTATTGGACCATCCGCAGAAATCATTGACCGCATGGGTAACAAATCCGCAGCAAGAAAGACAATGATGGATGCTGGAGTTCCAGTAGTTCCTGGTACAAAAGATGCCGTTTATGAGGCAGAAGCAGGGCAGAAGATCGCAGATGACATGGGATACCCAGTTATGATCAAAGCTTCTGCAGGAGGTGGTGGAAAGGGAATGCGTGTCTGCTATGACTCTGAAGACTTCGTACATACTTTTGAGACAGCGAAGTTAGAGGCAGAGAATGCATTTGGCGATGGAACGATGTATATTGAAAAATATATCGAAGATCCACGCCATATCGAATTCCAGATTCTTGCTGATAAATACGGAAATACGATTCATCTTGGAGAAAGAGACTGTTCTATTCAGAGAAGACATCAGAAACTGATCGAAGAGTCACCATCCCCTGCGATCAGTGACGAACAGCGAAAGAAGATGGGTGAGATCGCAGTCAAAGCAGCAAAAGCAGCAGAATACTACAGTGCAGGAACGATTGAATTCTTACGTGACAAACATGGAGATTTCTATTTTATTGAGATGAACACAAGAATTCAGGTAGAGCATCCAGTGACTGAATGGGTTACAGGAATCGATCTGATCCGTGAACAGATCCGTATCGCCGCAGGAAAACATCTGACTTATACACAGGAAGATGTACATGTTCATGGACATGCAATCGAAGTGAGAATCAATGCGGAAGACACAGAACATGACTTCCGTCCAAGTCCAGGAACTGTAACAAATGTACATTTTCCAGGAGGAAAAGGAGTGAGAATTGATTCTGCATTATTCGCAGGATATCAGATTCCACCATACTATGATTCTATGATCGCAAAACTGATCGTATATGATAAAAATCGTAAGTTGGCACTTCGCAAACTCCGTAATGCATTGGGAGAACTTGTATTAGAAGGCGTGAAGACAAATATTGACTATCAGTATGAGATCATCAATGATGAAGATTTTATCGAAGGCAATGTTGATACAGGATTTATTGAACGTTTTCAGAAGAAACATCAGTCTGAAAATGAAGCTGAATAAAGAAAGTTAAGGTGAGTATCATGTCATTAAAAGATATGTTTAAGAAAAGGACATTATCACCTCAGGAGATCAAACAGGCAGAGCGTGTACGAAAAGCAAAGGACACGCTCCTTGAATTTCAGGCACCAGAAGGATTATTCCAGAAGTGTAACTGTTGTGGAAAGCCTGTATATAATGAGGATTTGATCGAAAATGATTATGTATGTCCAGTCTGTGGCAATTACTTTAGAATCCGTCCAAAGACAAGAATTGCTATGGTATTAGATAAAGATACTTTTGAAGAATGGGATGCAAAGATGGATACAAGTGATCCACTGAACTTCCCAGGATATAAGAATAAATTGGAACGCCAGCGCTCCGTAACGAATCTTGACGAAGCGGTCATCACAGGAAAAGGAAAGATTCTTGGAAAAGATGTTGTGATCGCAGTCATGGGAGCAGATTTCATGATGGGAAGCATGGGAGAAGTTGTTGGTGAGAAGATCACACGAGCAGTTGAACGTGCAACACAGATGAGATTACCGATCATCATTTTCACATGCTCTGGTGGAGCTAGAATGCAGGAAGGAATCGTATCTCTGATGCAGATGGCAAAAACATCCGCAGCATTGAAACGCCATGATGAAGCAGGATTATTATACATCACAGTATTAACAGATCCTACAACCGGAGGTGTTACAGCAAGTTTTGCAATGCTTGGAGATGTTATCTTAGCAGAACCAGGAGCATTGATCGGATTTGCGGGACCGAGAGTTATTGAACAGACGATCGGGCAGAAGTTACCAGAAGGATTTCAGAGAGCAGAATTTTTGTTAGAACATGGATTTGTAGATAAGATCGTAGAGCGCAAAAAATTAAGAAAAGTGCTGGTAACGATCATAAGGAGTTGTGAATATGAGCAGTAATTATACACCATGGGAGAGAGTGCAGATCTCAAGATCCGCAGAACGCCCAACAAGTCTTGATTATATTTCTACGATTTTTGAACGATATATGTCCTTACACGGAGACCGTTATTTTGGAGATGACAAAGCGATCGTTGGTGGATTAGCCTCTATTGGAGGAAGACCAGTGACAGTCATTGGACAGCAAAAAGGACGCTCAACCAAAGAAAATATCAAACGAAATTTTGGAATGCCATCACCAGAAGGATACAGAAAATCCATAAGACTGATGAAACAGGCAGAGAAATTTCATCGTCCGATCATTCTCTTTGTAGACACACCAGGAGCATTCTGTGGATTAGAGGCAGAAGAAGGTGGAGTCGGAGAGGCAATCGCAAGAAACTTATTTGAGATGTCAAACATCAAAGTACCAATTCTTTCTATCATGATCGGAGAAGGAGGAAGTGGTGGAGCCTTGGCTATGGCTGTTGGAAATGAAGTATGGAGTTTGGAGAACTCTACATATTCTATTCTTTCACCAGAAGGATTTGCGGCGATTCTTTGGAAAGATGGAAACAGAGCTTCTGAGGCGGCTAAGGTTATGAAGATCACGGCAGAGGACTTGAAAGAGTTAGGAGTCATCGAACAGGTGATTGAAGAACCTGAACCGGTTAGTATTGATAATATTTTGGAGATTTCTGAGCAGATGAAAGAGATGATCCTTGGATTTATTGAGAAATATGATAAGATGACACCAGAAGAACTGGTGGAACAGAGATATCAGAGATTTCGAAAATTCTGATTTGAAGGGTTGACTTTGGGTATATTCATAAAAAAATAAATAAAAAAAGAAGAAAATTCTCTGGCCTAATTTTCTTCTTTTTTTATTTATTTTTTTATGAATATACCCAAAGAGAATCCCTTTCATACACAATATTCTCTGCTGTAGGGAAACTAAAAATCATATCTATGTTTATTAAGATATATTATGATAATTTTCCTGTTTTAGAACAAGTTAATTTAATGGTTCTGTTAATGGTACGCATGTGAATACCATTTAAATATTGTGCAGTGGAGACAGTAGCAGATGCCGTTGAATCCGTTTTATTTGCAAAAGATTTTATGATTTTCCAATTGCGATCGGGACAAGTAGTTGATACGGTGGAACGAATACATTTTGATGTAGAACCATTATAGGTAAATGATCCAGTTACTGTAACAGACCATAATGTTTTACCAGAGTTATTCTTGTAAGTGCTGGTTTTGCTAGCAGTTTTAGTAGAAGAACTGGAAAGTGCTTTTGAGGTGGAGGGGAAAGATATAGAAGACTCTATGTAACTTCCATCACTAAAAGTTTCAACAACAGTATTGGTTTGAGAAGTAGATGCCATAATAGTGGTATTACTTATTAGAATGCCAAAACATATACATAAAATAATTTTTATAGATTTCATAGTTATAATTTCCTTTCGAATTTATTTGATTTCTTGGATAGTTGTGTTTTCGTGAATAATGATTGAATCTTGTAAATCATGATATGATTTATAAAGACAAGCAAATTGTATTGAAAAATATAAAATAAATATTCCTAGAATAATGAGTAACACTCTTTTAAAGTATTTTGAAATACGAATTTTGTTCATTAAATCATCGTTTTCAATGTTATCATAATAACTGAAAATTACATCTTTTGGACTACCAATTCTTTCTTTCATATCATTGTATGAAGAGTCTGGAAATTCTTCTAAATATGTGTCGATTTCTGATTGGTATTGACGCAGATATGCTTTTTCGGATTTACCGAAAAAAGGAAACAATGATTTGGTTTCTTTATAAAATTTGCTGTAATAAGAATTTCTCACTATAGAATACTCCTTTAATAAAAAATTATTTGTAATTTAAAATAGATTGTATACTGGCAGTGTATTTTTGGTAATCATCAATTAATTGTTGTAAAAGCTCGAATCCTTTTGGTTCCAAATGATAATATACTCTACGTCGATTGTTTTTGATAATTTCTTCATAACTACTAATATATCCCTGGTCAATTAATCGATATAAGATTGGATATAGGGAAGAAACCTTTGGCTTTATGATACCATTAGAACATTCATCAAAAATTTGTGTCAACTGATATCCATAACAATCATGTTTTGACAGTGTACTCAGAACTAACATATCTAATCTATATGGGCTATTACGAGTGGACATAAAATAAGAAACTTCTCCTTTCATTTATTTAATAATTTTATATAAGGATATATTATTTGTCAATATATTCTTGACAAATATATTTGTATAAAATATAATTACTGTATCAAGAAATCTTAAACAAAAGGAGATTAAGATGAAGAGAAAAGTTAAAAAAATGTGTACGGGTTTGGTAATGCCAATGGCATTTGTTATTGCTACTGTGGGAACAGTATACGGAATGACACAATATGGACATTATGATATTTCTACAATAACAGAAACAGGTATTAGAGCTTGGGCATATAAGAAATCACCTTATAAGAGTGCAAGTGCGAAAGTTACTGAGGTGGGTCGATCTTCAGGATGGAAAACGGGAAGAGATGTTAAGGCTACATTAACAAATTTACCTATTTATGTATCAAAAACATACTATAAATATAACAAATAGGGAATAGATGTTTTGTAGATCAAAATTGCTGATATGTTTTCACGCTGTAGCATTTTTTTCAATTCGTGTTATATCAGCAATGTATACAAATCATATTGATGCAAGGAGTATTAATGTGAATTCGGATATTGGAAAGAAATTTTATATGACTCTTTTGTTTATGATTCTTATAATGATCGTTAACATATGGGAGCTTCTGAAAAATTGGATTGATAGCAGAAAAAAAGAATTTTATATTCGCAGGATTGTAGGAGCGGATAAAAAACAGATTATGATCCTCTTTTTGTTGGATTATATCGGGATAATGATAATTTCTGCTATTCTTGGTATAGTATTAAGTTTCCTATTTTGCTTGCTGCCACTTTCGTATAGCGAAGGGATATGGAATGTGCATAAGGGAACTTTGGGGATCTCTGTGTTATCTTGCTTGATTCCGATGTTGATGGGAAGTGTGATTGTATGGAGGCAACAAAGTGTTAGAAATTTTGAGTGATTTTTGTGATTCTGTCTTACGAAGAAAAGGGAAATATTTTTTATTTTTTTTACAAATGATATTAATCTTTATAATCGGTCAATATACGTGTCATTTGGCAATAAAATATGTTTCGTTTCATCAGAAATTAAAACAGATTTCTGAAAAGAAAGATAAATCATATTTTGCGTTTCAGGATCAGAATTCTGATAATATGCCAGATTGCACACTTGAAACATATCAAAAATTTCGTAAGGAGATAAATGAACTTTGTAATGATACAGCTTTTTCGTTTGGCGTATCGGATATCGTGTTAAAATCAAGTAAGATTCCTGATAAATTTATTGCATTTAAGGATACAGGAAAAAAATATTTTCAGATTACATATGTCACGGAACATTTTTTGGATTATTATCATATAAAAATCAAAAATGGAAAAGTTTTTTCACAAAAAGATTATGAAGATATTTCAAGTAATCTTATACCGGTTCTGGTTGGAGCAGATTATGGAGAATACATAAAAAAAGGACAGATTCTGGATGGAAAATATAAAGTGATAGGAGTTCTTGAAGAGGGAGCATCCTATTTAGATACAGAATTGAATTCAGATGTCGTGTCTATGGATGATCAGATTGTAATCCCTATGATTTATCAAGCAAAAGAATGGGGAGGCTGCTATGTAAATCATCTGACGTTTTCAATAAATGACAATGCAGTAATAGAAAAAATAACAAAGAAAATTCGACAATATGGATTTAAAGATTATGAGATTCATGGCATGAGAAAACAGATAGATGATCTGAAAGCTGATTTTTGGACGGAAGTCAGTTTTATTATGATTATGAATGGAATTTTGTCCGTATTTTGTATCATTAGTATAGTATCAATGTTAGTTCATTTGATTGAGGAACGTAAAACGGAATACGGAATACGTATGATCTGTGGAGCATCAAGAAAGGATATTTGTATTAATATTATGTTGCCAGTAGCGGCTATTATATGTACATCAAGTGTTCCGTCAATTGTGTTGTGTAATAATTTATATGAATATTTACTTCAATTGATTGCAATATTACTGATGAATGGGCTGGTTGCAGCATTTCCGATAATGCATTGGTTGAAAAAACCGATTCAGGAATTGAAGAAGGAAAGATAGAGGGTGTAGAATTGATTGAATTAAAGAATATATCAAAGCAATACCGTGAATAAAGAAATTGAATCAGGTGTCTAAGGAAAAAACAATGAGGAGAAAACTAAATGAAAATATATAGATATTGTGGCGTTTTTTTATTAACATTATTTTTAAGTGTGCAATTGTGCACCAATGTAAGTGCAGCGGAGTCTGTACAAAATAGTATTGGGATTTCTGAGTTATCAGGTTTAACAGAAGATAACGAGGAGATATATGAAATTCCTATCGAAACACAAATTAATACGGATGATTTAGAGAAGATTGATATGAATGAAAGATCTACAAATGCAATTGCAACATGCAGCCTTTCATTAGTTAGAAATGGAAATTCAAAGAATGTTCATGTATATATAAAATATAAATCTAACCAGCTAATGAACCATATTAAATTTAAACAATTAAAAATCATGACTCCAAATCTGCTTTCGCCATTAACATATAAAACTTACGAAGATAAAAGTTATAAATTTACAGCAAGAAAATCAGGATATGTAAATATTGGTGATGCATCCATTCCAAAGACAGTTAAATATGTTAGAGTTGTTTCATCTAAATTATATGTATATTTTTTAAGTAAAGGATGGGTGGCAGCTACGCATAATTGGGGAACTGCAAATATAAATTAATAAGGAGCGTAGCAATTTAATATGAATCAATTCGTTAAAACATTGATAAAAAAATATAAAGATCCATCAATTATTGGTGAAAGAAGTGCAGAAGAAGTTATTCATTATTTAAAACAAAAATTTATTATAAAAGATATAAAGCAAAGTATTTCAGATGATCAAATGAAAGTATTTATATTTAATGTTATTCATTCGATGGATGGAGAAAATGCTTTGCCTAAAGATATAAAATTACGTGCATATAGTATAGAGTATTCAACTAGTAGCAAGATATATTATGAAGAAATGAATGATGATATGAAAATATATGTTTATATAGATGAATATACCGGCTGTATTGAGTCAAATTCCGTTAGACTTTTTACAGAATTAGAACTGTATAAAAGAATTTCGCAATATGATTATGATAATAATACAGATAAGCTAATTGAATATTTACATAATTGTAAAGAGTGGGAAGAACTTAATAGTCATGAGAGAAAATGGATGTCATCAAACTTTTTATTACAGATATTTGTGCTGATTTTTTCACTGATGTTAATAACGATGGTATATAAAGATAAAAATGTTTCATAAATAGAGGGCGTAAAATTGATTGAATTAAAGAATATATCAAAGCAATATTGTAAAGAAACGACAATTCTGAAGGATATTGATCTTTGTATAGAAGATGGAGACTATATTGCTCTGATGGGACCGTCAGGGGCGGGGAAAACAACATTAATGAATATTATGGGTTGTTTGGATCGTGCAACACAAGGAGAATATTTTCTTGACGGAAATGAAATCTCAGATTATCCTGAAAAAGAAAAAGCCAGATTACGAAATGAAAAATTTGGCTTTGTGGTTCAGGATTTTGCACTGATAAATGAAATGACAGTATATGAAAATGTAAGATTGCCACTTCGATATAGTAGAAAGAGATTAAAAGAAGAAAGGATATATATTGAGAATATACTAAAAGATTTAGAGATAGAAGACAAAAAAGAAATAAGGGTTTGCGATTTATCAGGAGGACAGCAGCAAAGAGTAGCGATAGCAAGAGCAATCGTGAATTCACCTGAGATCATCTTGGCTGATGAACCAACGGGAGCATTAGATCAGGAAACGGGGAGAGAAGTGATGGAAATCTTTTCTAAGCTGAATCAACAAGGTAAAACAATTATAATTGTAACACATGATCCCAATATTGCAGCAAAATGTAATAGGATCGTTAAGATGGTAGACGGAAAAATACAAGAATGAAATAATTGCAAAACGAGTTCTTTCTATATATAATATTGACTGATAAATTTTTGGTTTATATTCCTAAGTATATTCTTAACAGTCCAAGTATCAGCAAGTGGACAGGATAAAATAAATAATTGATCAGCTTATTCTGTTTTCCACGTTCTCCGTTATACGTAAGTACCAATCCAAATCCAAGAAGTGCCCATGGTTCTTTATACATGGATAAGAAATTAAATGGAATTGCAATAAGTTCTCTTCCATGAAAAATATAATAAAAATATCCAATTAAAATTGCATGACAATCATAGTCAAGGCTGAGAATGGCAGCAATCAGGCACATGACCGCCAGGATCACAAATGACAAGAGAAACCATAATATCTTAGGAAACTTTTCCATTTTCTTTTTTAATACGTCGATCATCCAAATCGTAACAAGCATAAGTGCTAATGTAAACATAATGTTATTCCAGTTTGGTTCAAAAAATTGCTTTGTTGTAAACAGATCAAAAGGAACTTCTGAAATTACCCCGAATACTAATAAAGTTACAAGGTATTTAGCTCTGCTTCTTGTTTTAAAAAAACCTTCTACAAGTAAAAATGCAAAGATTGGGAATGCAATTCTCCCGATAATGTCAAATATGTCACTAACTGTATTCAATCGGCCACCATTTAAATTTGGATAGATCAATGCCTTATTTGTGTGATCGATCAGCATTGATAAAAATGCAATGTATTTTAATTGTGCTCCTGATAATACTTTAATTTTATTTTTTATGGCTCTTACCTCCGTTTCTATATATTGATAATGACTACCATTATTAAATAAATGATAATATATGAAATAAAAAAAGTCAATAACAGTTTATATTATACATATTGGAATTGCAAAACGAGTTCTTTCTATATTTAATAAGGAAAGAACTCGTTTTCATTTATGCAAAAAAATATAAAAAACAAGATTATCTTGTGTCTAAAACGGTAATACTCATACAGAAAACACTACATTTTGTATTTTATCAAAAACATGCAAAAAAAATCGAAAAACCCCTTGCATTAATTTGAAACATCATATATAATAGCAAATGTTGTGACCTTGATAGCGTTGAAGCGTGAGGTTGCTGTAGAGGCAAAAGCCTTTGCAGGTTTTCCGTGGAGCGAATGTCAAGTTGTTAAAACTGGCGACAAGTCACTGTACGAATATACAATCTATTGAACACCGGTGTAGTCCGGAATAGAGACGCAGTGTGTAGATTTCACGATACACACGGAGGAGTGTACAGTCACCACTTGTCGTGCTACAAAAACATTTATAGTACGAAAAGGAGGCGGCTTTTTTTATGGCAGCAAGTCAGGTAATGAGAATTACATTAAAAGCATACGATCATCAGTTAATCGATGCAAGCGCAAAAAGCATTATTGAAACAGTTAAGAAGACAGGATCTAAGGTGAGTGGACCAGTTCCAATGCCAACTAAGAAAGAAATCATCACAATTCTTAGAGCGACTCACAAATATAAAGATTCCAGAGAGCAGTTCGAACAGAGAACTCACAAAAGACTGATTGATATCATCACACCATCACAGAAAACAGTTGATGCATTATCTAAATTAGAAGTACCAGCTGGTGTGTACATCGATATCAAGATGAAAAACAAATAGGTAATCCCTACAGGGTTATGAGTAAATGAGGTATCCCCTTAAGCTTGTAGCGTCTAGGATGATTACAACGTTAAGCGTTATAATCCGCTGTAGATTAAATAGGAGGAACAATCAAAATGAAAAAAGCGATTTTAACAACAAAAGTTGGAATGACTCAGATTTTCAACGAAGATGGAGTTTTAACTCCAGTTACTGTATTACAGGCAGGACCTTGTGTTGTTACTCAGGTAAAGACAGAAGAGAATGACGGATACAGCGCAGTTCAGGTTGGTTTTGTTGACAAGAAAGAAAAAGGAATCAACAAACCACAGAAAGGACACTTCGATAAAGCAGGAGTTGCACCAAAAAGATTCGTAAGAGAATTCAGATTTGAGAATGCTGAAGAATACACAGTAGGTCAGGAAATCAAAGCTGACATCTTCGCAGCAGGAGACAAAATCGATGCAACTGCTACATCAAAAGGTAAAGGATATGCTGGTGGTATCAAACGTCACGGTTTGAAATCAGGTCCATCTGCCCATGGTTCTAAATATCATCGTCATGCAGGTTCTAATGGTATGGCTTCTGATCCTAGCAAAGTATTCAAAGGAAAGAAAATGCCAGGACAAATGGGAGCAGAAAGAGTTACTATTCAGAATCTTGAAATCGTAAAAGTTGACGCTGATCAGAACATTATTTTAGTTAAAGGTGCTGTACCAGGACCTAAAAAATCTTTAGTAATGTTAAAAGAATCAGTAAAGGCGTAGGTCTTTAGAAGAAAGGAGGACTATATAAGATGGCAACAGTATCTGTATTAAATATGGAAGGCAAAGAAGTTGAGAAATTAGAATTAAATGACAACATCTTTGGCGTTGAAATAAATGAACATTTAGTACATCTGGCAGTAGTAAGCCAGTTAGCAAATAACCGTCAGGGAACACAGAAAGCAAAAACACGTTCTGAAGTTCGCGGTGGTGGAAGAAAACCTTGGAGACAGAAAGGAACAGGTCATGCAAGACAGGGATCTATCCGAGCTCCACAGTGGAAAGGCGGAGGAGTTGTATTTGCTCCAACACCAAGAGAGTACACAAAGAAATTAAACAAAAAAGAAAGACGTATTGCTTTAAAATCTGCATTAACATCTAGAGTACAGGCAGACAAATTCGTAGTGATCGACGAATTCAAATTCGACGAGATCAAAACTAAGAACGTAAAAGCAATGCTTGACAGCGTTGGTGCTAAGAAAGCATTAGTGGTTATGGGATCTAAAAATGATAACTTAGTATTATCTGCAAGAAACCTTCCAGGAGTTAAAACTGCTTTAACAAGCACAATCAATGTATATGACATTTTAAAATATGACACTGTAGTTGTTTCTAAGGAAGCAGTTGCAAATATCGAGGAGGTATATGCATAATGGCAGATATTAAATATTATGACGTTATCTTAAAGCCAGTTGTAACAGAAAAAAGTATGAACGCAATGGCTGAAAAGAAATATACTTTTTTAGTTCATCCATCTGCTACTAAGAATCAGATCAAAGAAGCAGTGGAAAAAATGTTCGAAGGAACAAAAGTAGCAAAAGTCAACACAATGAACAATGATGGAAAAACAAAGAGACGTGGAATGACTTTTGGAAAAACTGCAAAGACAAAGAAAGCTATCGTACAGCTTACTGAAGAAAGTGCAGATATCGAAATCTTCGAAGGACTATAGGAATTAATCACTTAGTTCGACTAAGATAAAGACTTGAAACTATACGCAACAAAAGCGTGATATTAAATCAGATTTGAAAGGAGACTGACATGGGAATTAAATCATATAACCCATATACACCTTCTAGAAGACATATGACTGGACTTGATTTTGATGTTATCACAAAATCTACACCAGAAAAATCTCTGGTAGTTTCTTTAAAGAAGAACGCTGGTCGTAACAATCAGGGTAAAATTACTGTAAGACACCGCGGAGGTGGATCTAGAAGAAAATACAGACTTATTGACTTTAAGAGAAATGATAAAGATGGTATTCCAGCAACAGTTGCTGCAATCGAATACGATCCAAATAGAACAGCTAACATCGCTCTGTTAGTTTATGCAGATGGTGAAAAAAGATATATTATCGCTCCAAACAAATTAGCAGTTGGAACAACTGTTATGAATGGACCAGAAGCTGAAATTAAAGTAGGAAACTGCCTTCCATTGGCAAACATTCCGGTAGGTACAGAAATCCATAACATCGAGATGCATCCTGGAAAAGGTGGACAGTTAGTTCGTTCCGCAGGAAACTCAGCACAGTTAATGGCAAAAGAAGGAAAATATGCAACACTTCGTTTACCATCTGGTGAGATGAGAATGGTGCCTGTAGTATGCCGCGCTACTATTGGTCAGGTTGGAAACATCGAACATGATCTTGTGAACATTGGTAAAGCTGGACGTAAACGTAACATGGGAATCCGTCCTACAGTCCGTGGTTCTGTTATGAACCCTAATGACCATCCACACGGTGGTGGTGAAGGTAAGACTGGAATCGGTAGACCAGGACCATGCACACCATGGGGTAAACCAGCACTTGGATTGAAGACACGTAAGAAAAACAAACAATCTAACAAGATGATCGTAAGAAGAAGAGATGGTAAAACTGTTAAATAGTACAAGGAGGTAACTTATGGCTCGTTCACTTAAAAAAGGACCATTTGCAGATAAGAGTTTACTGAACAAAGTAGACGCTATGAACGAAGCAGGAGACAAGAGTGTTATCAAAACATGGTCTCGTCGTTCTACAATCTTCCCATCATTCGTAGGACACACAATCGCTGTTCATGATGGAAGAAAACATGTACCGGTATACGTTACAGAAGATATGGTTGGACACAAACTTGGAGAGTTTGTAGCAACAAGAACTTTCCGTGGACATAAGAAAACGGAAAAGAAAACCGGAATGAAATAATTAATTTTGGAAGGAGGTTCCATATAAATGGCAAAGAAATATAGCAGATCTCAGTACAAAAAAGAGAGAAATGCAAATAAAGATACTAGACCAAAAGCTACATTAAGAAACGCTAGAGTTTCTACAACAAAAGCAGCTTTTGTATTAGATGCGATCAGAGGAAAAGACGTAGAAACAGCACTTGGAATTTTACTTTACAATCCAAGATATGCTTCAACATTAATTGAAAAATTATTAAAATCTGCAATCGCTAATGCAGAAAACAATAACGGAATGGACCCAGAAAACCTTTACATTGCAGAATGTTATGCAAATAAAGGACCTACAATGAAGAGAATTAAACCTAGAGCACAGGGTAGAGCTTACAGAATCGAACATAGAATGAGCCACATCACATTAGTGCTTGATGAAAGATAGATAGAAGGAGGCAAACATGGGACAGAAAGTTAATCCTCATGGTCTGAGAGTCGGAATTATTAAAGATTGGGATTCTAGATGGTATGCAGAAGACGCTTTTGCAGATAACCTTGTAGAAGACGATAAAATCAGAAAATATGTAAAGAAAAGATTATACAATGCTGGAATTTCTAAGATCGAGATCGAAAGAGCTTCCGACAGAGTAAAATTAATCGTATATACAGCAAAACCTGGAGTAGTAATCGGTAAAGGTGGATCTTCCATCGAAGAACTGAAAAAAGATCTTCAGAAAATGACAGACAAAAAATTACTGATCGATGTTAAAGAAGTAAAAAGACCAGACAAAGATGCTCAGTTAGTTGCAGAGAATATTGCACAGCAGCTTGAAAATCGTATTTCTTTCAGACGTGCAATGAAATCTTGCATGCAGCGTACAATGAGATCTGGAGCTCTTGGAATCAAAACATCCGTTTCTGGACGTTTAGGTGGAGCAGATATGGCACGTACAGAATTCTACAGCGAGGGAACAATTCCTCTACAGACACTTCGTGCTAACATTGATTACGGATTTGCAGAAGCAGATACAACATATGGTAAAGTCGGAGTAAAAACATGGATTTACCATGGTGAAGTACTTCCATCAAAAAAGGAAGGGGGAAATAAATAATGTTAATGCCAAAAAGAGTAAAACGTCGTAAACAGTTCCGTGGAAGCATGCGCGGAAAAGCATTACGCGGTAATAAGATCACTTACGGTGAGTACGGTATTGTAGCTACAGAGCCAGCATGGATCACAGCAAACCAGATCGAAGCAGCCCGTGTTGCTATGACTCGTTACATCAAACGTGGTGGTAAAGTTTGGATCAAAATTTTCCCTGACAAACCAGTAACAGCTCAGCCAGCTGAAACTCGAATGGGTAAAGGTAAAGGTAACTTAGAATATTGGGTAGCAGTTGTAAAACCAGGACGTGTAATGTTCGAAATTTCTGGTGTAAGCGAAGAAATTGCAAAAGAAGCATTACGTCTTGCAGTACACAAATTACCAATCAAGTGTAAGATTGTTTCTCGTGAAGCTTTAGAAGGCGGTGACAACAGTGAAAACTAAAGATTTTGTAAAAGAATTAAATAATAAGTCAGTAGACGAATTAAATAATGAGCTAGTAGCTGCGAAAAAGGAATTATTCAACTTAAGATTCCAGAATGCAACAAACCAACTTGAGAATACAAGCAGAATTAAAGAAGTTAGAAGAAATATTGCACGTATTCAGGGTGCAATTACAGCAAAAGCAAACGCTTAGTAATCATTTCGAAAGGAGGAATTTGTTGTGGAAAGAAATTTAAGAAAAACCCGTGTAGGGAAAGTCGTTAGTGATAAAATGGATAAAACAATCGTAGTTGCAATCGAAGACAACGTAAAACATCCTTTATATAAAAAGATCGTTAAAAGAACTTACAAATTAAAAGCTCATGACGAAAATAACGAATGTAACATTGGAGATAGAGTAAAGGTTATGGAGACAAGACCTCTTTCAAAAGATAAGAGATGGAGACTTGTTGAAATTATCGAAAAAGCAAAATAATTTTGCTTGGTTGGAAAGGAGAATAAAGGCATGATTCAGCAGGAGTCAAGACTTAGAGTAGCCGACAACACAGGAGCAAAAGAAATCCTTTGCATTCGTGTGTTAGGAGGATCTACAAGAAGATATGCTAACATCGGTGATGTTATTGTTGCTACAGTCAAAGATGCAACACCAGGCGGCGTTGTAAAAAAAGGTGACGTAGTCAGAGCAGTTGTTGTTCGTACAAAGAAAGGTGCCCGTCGTAAAGATGGTTCTTATATCAAATTTGACGAAAATGCTGCTGTAATTATTAAAGATGATATGAATCCAAGAGGAACTCGTATCTTCGGACCAGTGGCAAGAGAGCTTAGAGACAAGAAATTCATGAAGATTGTTTCATTAGCACCAGAAGTATTATAAGGAGGAAACACTGTGTCAGCAATTAAAATTAAAAAAGGCGATCTAGTTAAAGTTATCGCTGGTAAAGATAAAGACAAAGAAGGAAAAGTAATTGCTGTTGATCATAAAAAAGGTACTGTAACAGTTGAAGGTGCCAACATGATCACAAAGCATACTAAACCTAGTCCTGCAAACCAGCAGGGTGGTATCGTAAGCCAGGAAGGCCCAATGGATGTTTCCAATGTAATGTTAGTGCACAATGGAAAAACAACAAAAATTGGATATAAAGTAGTTGACGGTAAAAAAGTTCGTGTTGCACGTGCAACAGGCGAAGTCATTGACTAATTAAGAGAGGAGGTTTACGCAAGTGAGTAGATTACATGAACAGTATAGCAATCAGATCAAAGATGCTATGATGAAGAAATTCGAATACAGCAATATTATGCAGGTACCAAAACTCGAGAAGATCGTAATCAACATGGGTGTTGGTGAAGCAAAAGAAAATAAAAAAGTTTTAGAATCTGCAGTAGCTGATCTTGAAAAGATCGCTGGACAGAAAGCAGTCGTAACAAGAGCAAAGAAATCTGTTGCGAACTTCAAATTAAGAGAAGGTATGCCTATCGGATGCAAAGTTACATTACGTGGTGAAAGAATGTATGAATTCGCTGATCGTTTAATTAACTTAGCATTACCTCGAGTACGTGACTTCAGAGGAGTTAACCAGAACTCTTTCGATGGAAGAGGTAACTATGCATTAGGTATTAAAGAACAGTTAATTTTCCCAGAAATCGAATACGATAAAGTAGACAAAGTAAGAGGTATGGACATCATCTTCGTTACAACAGCGAACACTGATGAAGAAGCTCGTGAATTATTAACTTTATTTGGTATGCCGTTTAAGAAATAGTTAGGAGGGTTCCCATGGCTAAGAAGTCAATGGTTGCAAAACAGAAAAGAAAAGCAAAATTCTCAACAAGAGAATATAGCCGTTGCAGAATCTGCGGACGTCCACATGCATATTTAAGAAAATATGGTATCTGCAGAGTTTGCTTCCGTGAATTAGCATATAAAGGACAGATTCCAGGTGTCAAGAAGGCAAGCTGGTAAGATTAAGGAAGGAGGAACACGAAAATGACAATGAGCGATCCTATTGCAGATATGCTTACAAGAATCCGTAATGCAAATACTGCGAAACATGATACAGTAGAAATTCCTGCTTCTAAGATGAAGACAGCGATTGCAGAAATCTTATTAAAAGAAGGTTTCATCAAAGCATATGACATCAAAGAAGAAGGTTCTTTCAGCACAATCGTAATCACATTAAAATATGGTACTGATAAAAATGAAAAAATCATTACAGGACTTAAGAGAATCTCTAAACCAGGGCTTAGAGTATACGCAGGAGCTGAAGAGCTTCCTAAAGTATTAGGAGGACTTGGTATTGCGATCATCTCTACAAACAAAGGACTGTTAACAGATAAAGAAGCAAGAAAACAGAACGTGGGTGGAGAAGTGTTAGCTTTTGTATGGTAGGATTTACTGTACATTAACCAGCATTCACTATTCTGAAAACAGAAGGGACACACCCTTGTCCCTTCCGACAATTTAAGGAGGTAACCTATGTCTCGTATAGGTAGATTACCAATCGATATCCCTGCAGGAGTAGAGGTAAAGATTGAAGAAGGAAACAAAGTGACTGTAAAAGGTCCTAAAGGAACATTAGAAAAATGTTTACCAGTAGAAATGACAATCAAACAGGAAGATAATCAGGTTGTCGTAACAAGACCAAATGACTTAAAGAAAATGAAATCTTTACATGGTCTTACAAGATCTTTGATCGCAAACATGATCACAGGTGTATCTGAAGGATACGAAAAGAAGCTTGAAATCAACGGTGTTGGTTACAGAGCACAGAAAAAAGGAAAAGAAATCACTTTCAACCTTGGTTTCTCTCATCCGGTAGTTATGACTGATCCAGAAGGAATCGAAACAGAGATGGACGGACAGAACATTATTATCGTTAAAGGTATCGACAAAGAAAAAGTTGGACAGTACGCAGCTGAAATCAGAGAACTTAGAAAACCAGAACCTTACAAAGGTAAAGGTATTAAGTATGCTGATGAAGTTATCAGACGTAAAGTTGGAAAAACTGGGGCTAAATAAAGGAGTGATATAGGATGATTAGAAAAGAATCAAGAAGCAAGATTCGTGCGAAAAAACACTACAAGCTTCGTAATCGAATCAATGGAACAAGCGAAAGACCTCGCTTAAGTGTATTTAGAAGTAATGATCATATGTACGCTCAGATTATTGACGACACTGTTGGAAATACATTAGTATCTGCTTCAACAACTCAGAAAGACGTAAAGGCAGAACTGGAAAAAACAAATGATGTTGCCGCAGCTAGCTACTTAGGTAAAGTAATCGCTGAAAGAGCTTTAGCAAAAGGTATCACAGAAGTTGTCTTTGACAGAGGCGGATTTATTTATCATGGTAAAATTGAAGCATTAGCAGATGCAGCTCGTGAAGCTGGTCTGAAATTCTAATAGGAGGAAGTCAAATGAAGCATACACTTATTGACCCTAGTCAGTTAGAGCTGGAAGAAAGAGTTGTATCCATCAAACGTGTTACTAAAGTAGTAAAAGGTGGACGTAACATGAGATTTGCAGCACTGGTTGTAGTAGGGGATAAAAATGGTCATGTTGGTGCTGGATTAGGAAAAGCAGCTGAAATTCCAGAAGCAATCCGCAAAGGAAAAGAAGCAGCTATGAAGAGCCTTGTTGAAGTACCAATCGATGAAAAAGGAACAACACCACACGACTTTACAGGAAACTTCGGTGGAGCATCTGTATTATTAAAAACATCTCCAGAAGGTACTGGTATCATCGCTGGTGGACCTTCCCGTATCGTTCTGGAACTTGCAGGATATAAAAACATCCGTTCAAAATCTTTAGGTTCTAACAACAAACAGAACGTTGTATTAGCAACAATCGAAGGATTAAAGAACTTAAAAACTCCAGAGCAGGTAGCAAAACTACGTGGAAAATCAGTAGAAGAGCTCTTAGGATAGGAGGAATTTTGAAATGGCAGATAAATTAAAAATCACATTAGTAAAATCTACAATTGGTGCAATTCCAAAGCACAAAAAAACTGTTGAAGCATTAGGTCTTAAAAAACTTCACAAAACAGTTGAGCTGCCTGATAACGCAGCAACACGTGGAATGATTCACCAGGTGAAACATTTAGTTAAAGTAGAAGAAATCTAATAATATTCGGCAAGGAGGTGTAACGGAATGGAATTATCAAACTTACGCCCTGCAGAAGGATCTAAACATAGCGACGCTTTCAGAAGAGGTCGTGGACATGGTTCAGGAAATGGAAAAACTGCAGGTAAAGGACATAAAGGACAGAAAGCTCGTTCAGGTGGTGGAGTAAGACCTGGATTCGAAGGTGGACAGATGCCTTTATACAGACGTATTCCTAAGAGAGGTTTCAAATGCAGAAACTCTAAGGAAATCGTTGGTATCAACCTTTCAGCTTTAGAAAGATTTGAAGACGGAGCAGAAGTATCTGTAGAAGCTTTAATCGAAGCAGGAATCGTTAAAAATCCTAGAGATGGAGTTAAAATCTTAGGAAACGGTGAATTAACAAAGAAATTAAATGTAAAAGCAAATGCATTTAGTGCTAGTGCTAAAGAGAAGATCGAAGCACTTGGAGGAAAAGCTGAGGTGATCTAGTATGTCAAACGCTGTTGTCAGCGCTTTTAAAAACAAGCAATTAAGAAAGAAGCTATTATTTACGACACTAATTCTTATTGTTGTACGTTTTGGATCACAACTGCCAATTCCGGAAATCGATAGTGCACAGATCAGTGCCTATTTAAAGAGTACATTAGGCGATTCGTTCAGCCTATTGAACTCTTTTACCGGAGGCTCCTTCATGCAGATGTCAGTATTTGCATTAAGTGTAACTCCGTATATCACATCTTCCATCATCATGCAGCTGATGACGATCGTTATTCCAGCTCTTGAAGAGATGCAGAAAGATGGAGAAGACGGAAGAAAAAGAATGGCAAAGATTACAAGATATGTAACGGTTGTACTTGCGATCATCGAAGGCGCAGGACTTGCGATCGGATTTGCCAATCAAGGTGCATTAGGTACCGATTATACAACGTTTACCATTGTTACAATGATCATTGCTTTAACCGCAGGTGCAGTTCTGGTTATGTGGCTTGGAGAACGTATTACAGAGAGTGGAATTGGAAATGGTATTTCCATTATCCTGCTCGTAAACATTGTATCCGGAATGCCGGGAGATTTTACTTCTCTTTATAATCAGTTTATGAAGGGAAAACAGATCGGGCCAGCTCTGATCGCAGGATGTGTGATCGTAGGAGTTGTTCTGGCAGTTGTCGTATTCGTTATCGTTTTATCAGATGCGGAAAGACATATCCCAGTACAGTATTCTAAGAAGATGCAGGGAAGAAAACTTGTTGGTGGACAGCAGAGTAAGATTCCGCTGAAAGTTAACACAGCAGGTGTAATCCCAATTATCTTTGCATCATCCATTATGCAGTTCCCAATCATGCTGCAGAATGTCTTAAAATACGAGAATAACGGATTCATTGGAAAAGCATTAACAAGTTTGAACTCATCTACCTGGTTTGATGCATCCCATCCAAAAAGATCGATCGGTTTATTGATCTATATTGTTTTAGTAGTACTGTTTGCTTATTTCTATACATCGATTACATTTAATCCATTAGAGATTTCAAACAATATGAAGAAACAGGGTGGATTTATCCCAGGAATCCGACCGGGAAAACCTACAGTAGATTATTTGAATAAAATATTAAAATATATTATATTTATAGGTGCTGCAGGACTAACGATCGTGGCAGTTGTTCCATTCTTCTTTAATGGAGTATTTGGAGCAAGCGTTTCATTTGGAGGAACATCTATCATCATCGTAGTAGGTGTTATCCTTGAGACGATCAAGCAGATCCAGTCACAGTTGTTAGTACAGAACTATTCTGGTTTTTTGAGTGAGTAACTATAAGAAAAGCTGTAGTGACAACTACAGCTTTTTGTGCTTATATGGAATGTTTTTATATAAGCACAAAAGCCCAATGGCATTAAAAACGATGGTATGGAAACAAATTGTATGGTAACTAAAAATAAAAGAGAGACAAAAGGAGGATTTGTCATGAAAATTATTATGTTAGGAGCTCCAGGTGCTGGAAAAGGTACTCAGGCAAAACAGATTGCACAGGCGTACGATATTCCACACATCTCAACAGGTGATATTTTCAGAGCAAATATTAAAGAAGGAACAGAGCTTGGAAAGAAAGCACAGGAATACATGGACAAAGGACTGTTAGTTCCAGACGAACTTGTATGCGATCTTGTTGTTGACCGTATCCACAAAGATGATTGTGAAAAAGGGTATATTTTAGATGGATTTCCAAGAACGATTCCACAAGCAAATGCATTAGATGAAGCACTTGCAAAAGACGGTGAGAAGATTGAATTTGCAATTGATATCGAAGTTCCAGATGAAAATATCATCAACAGAATGTCAGGAAGAAGATCCTGCAAAGACTGTGGAGCAATCTTCCATGTTCAGTATAATCCTCCAAAGAAAGAAAACTGCTGCGACGTATGTGGTGGAGAATTAATTCTTCGCGATGACGACAAAGCAGAAACTGTAAAAAAACGTCTGGATGTTTATCATGAACAGACAGCTCCACTGATCGCACACTATAAAGAAGCAGGAAGCTTACACGAGATCGATGGAACACAGGATATCAAAGTTGTTTTTGAAGAAATTAAATCTATTTTAGGATAAGAGGCAGACCATGGCAGTTACGATCAAATCAAAAAAAGAAATCGAACTTATGCGAGAAGCCGGTAAGATGTTAGAAGAGGTTCACAACAAGTTAGCTGATTTTGTAAAACCAGGAATTTCTACATTAGAGATCGACCAGTTTGGAGAGAAAGCGATCAGAGATCTTGGATGTGTACCAAACTTCTTAAACTATAATGGATATCCGGCATCCATCTGTGTATCTGTCAATGACGAAGTCGTACATGGTATTCCAAGCAAAGACCGGATTTTACAGGATGGAGACATTGTAAGTCTGGATGCAGGACTGATCCATGAAGGATATCATTCCGATGCAGCAAGAACACATGCGGTTGGAAATATTTCCGAAGAAGCAAAGAGACTGATCGAAGTAACAAAGCAAAGTTTCTTTGAAGGAATCAAACTTGCAGTTCCAGGAAATCATTTGTTTGACATATCTGAAGCAATTCAGAAATATGTAGAAAGTAATGGTTATTCTGTAGTCAGAGATTTAGTGGGACATGGAATTGGAACACATCTTCATGAAGATCCACAGATTCCGAACTTCAAACAGAGAAGAAAAGGAATGAAATTAAGACCAGGAATGACGCTTGCCATTGAACCAATGGTAAATGAAGGTAGTTATGATGTTGTCTGGCTGGATGATGACTGGACAGTTGTTACTGAAGACGGAAGTCTGGCTGCACATTATGAAAACACGATCGTCATCACAGAAGATGGTTGTGAAATATTGACTTTGTCTGAATAGGAGGAATAAAATGGCAAAATCAGAAGCAATTGAAGTTGAAGGAGTAGTGTTAGAAAAGTTACCAAACGCTATGTTCAAGGTAGAAATCGAAGGTGGACACGTAATTTTAGCTCACATCAGTGGAAAGCTTAGAATGAATTACATCAAGATTTTACCAGGTGACAAAGTAACACTGGCATTATCACCATATGATTTATCAAAAGGAAGAATTATTTGGAGAGACAAATAAATTATTTGGAAAGATAAATAAATTTAGAAAAAGTCTTGAAATATTCAGAATATGATGATATAATCATACCCGAACGTTTTTTGAAAGGAGATATTCAAGTGAAGGTTAGAGCATCTGTAAAACCAATTTGCGAAAAATGCAAGGTTATCAAGAGAAAAGGATCTGTCAGAGTAATCTGTGAGAATCCAAAACACAAACAGAGACAGGGATAATTACGACGTTCGATAAGAATATCGCAATAATCCTTGGTTTGTTGTGTATTCACCTATTTACTGCAAGAACAGTTTAGAGGTGTATTTTGTGATGTGTAGAGATACACTCGCATAATTTAGGCGGCTGCAGTATGAGTACAGGTACGCTCATACTGATTATTTATAGATAGAAAGATAATTTGAGGAAGAGACATATATATCATTTCACCGTACTGCGGATATATGGATTGCCCTTAATAGACAAGTAATTATTTATTTTGGAGGAAAGAAAAACATGGCTCGTATTTCAGGTGTTGATTTACCAAGAGAAAAGCGTGTAGAGATTGGTCTTACTTATATTTATGGAATCGGTCTTTCAAGCGCAAAACGTATTTTGGCAGAGGCAAATGTTGATCCTGATACTCGTGTACGCGACTTAACTGATGATGAAGTTAAAAGAATCAGTGCAGTTATCAACGATACACAGGTTGTAGAAGGTGATTTAAGAAGAGAAATCGCTCTTAACATTAAGAGATTAAAAGAAATTGGATGCTACAGAGGAAAACGTCATAGACAGGGACTTCCTTGCCGTGGACAGAAAACAAAGACTAACGCAAGAACACGTAAAGGTCCTAAGAAAACAGTAGCTAACAAGAAGAAATAATAAACACTAAATTTGTAGTGTTATGACACACCCGGCTGTATGGACAGTCAGGAATAGCATAAGATTTGCAGTATAGGCAATCTTTTTGGAATTGAAATGAAGAAAGAAAGGTATACGTAATTATGGCTAAAGTTACAAAGAAAAGTGCAAAAAAACGTGTAAAGAAGAATGTACAGCACGGACAGGCACATATTCAGTCATCTTTTAATAATACAATCGTTACATTAACAGATGCACAGGGAAATGCTCTTTCTTGGGCAAGTGCAGGTGGATTAGGATTCAGAGGATCCAAAAAATCTACACCATATGCAGCTCAGATGGCAGCTGAAACTGCAACAAAAGCAGCATTAGTGCATGGATTAAAATCAGTAGATGTAATGGTTAAAGGTCCAGGATCAGGAAGAGAAGCAGCAATCCGTGCTTTATCAGCAGCAGGATTAGAAGTTACAAGCATCAGCGATGTAACACCTGTTCCACATAATGGATGTCGCCCACCAAAACGTAGAAGAGTCTAATTTAGGAGGATAATTAAAGATGGCAGTAGATAGAACTCCAGTCTTAAAGAGATGTAGATCCTTAGGTTTAGATCCTGTCTTTTTAGGAATTGATAAAAAATCAAACAGAAGTTTAAATAGAGCAAACAGAAAGAAAAGTGAATACGGACTTCAGCTTTGCGAAAAACAGAAAGCTAAATTCATTTATGGTGTATTAGAAAAACCTTTCCGTAACTACTATGCAAAAGCAGAAAGAATGAAAGGTCAGACTGGTACAAACCTGATGACATTATTAGAGCTTCGTTTAGATAACGTATTATTCCGTTTAGGATACGGAAGAACAAGAAAAGAATGCAGACAGATCGTTGACCATAAACATGTATTAGTTAATGGAAAACAGGTTAACATTCCTTCTTACCAGGTTAAAGCTGGGGACGTTATCGAAATCAAAGAAAAACATAGAACATCTCCAAGATACAAAGAGATCTTAGAAGTAACAGAAGGAAGAATGATTCCTTCATGGTTAGAAGCAGATCATGATAACTTTACAGGAACTGTAAAAGAACTTCCATCAAGAGATGAGATCGACGTACCAGTTAACGAAACATTAATCGTCGAGTTATATTCTAAATAATAACCCTCAAGTTAAACCTAAGCCAAAAGGAGGGCACGTATGTTTGAATTTGAAAAACCAAATATTGAGATTAATGAGATTTCAGAAGATAACCGTTTTGGACGCTTTGTTGTGGAACCTTTGGAAAGAGGTTATGGTACAACTTTAGGTAATTCCTTAAGACGTATCATGCTTTCTTCTCTGCCAGGTGCAGCAGTAAGTTCAGTAAAGATCAAAGGTGTTCTGCATGAGTTCAGTTCCATCCCAGGGGTTAAAGAAGATGTACCTGAGATCATCATGAATATCAAATCTCTGGCAATTAAAAACAACAGCTCATCCGCTGAAACAAAGCAGGCTTATATTGAGTTTTCAGGAAAGGGTGTAGTAACTGCCGGAGATATTAAAGCGGACAGTGATATCGAAATCTTAAATCCAGAGCTTGTGATCGCAACATTAAGTGATGACAGCAGCAAACTGGATATGGAGCTTACAATCACAAACGGACGCGGATATGTAGGCGCAGACAAAGCAGACAAAGAAGGAAAAGCAATCGATGAGATCGCAGTTGATGCGATTTACACACCAGTTGAGCGTGTAAACTTAAAGGTTGAGAATACTCGTGTAGGTCAGATCACAGATTATGACAAATTAACATTAGATGTATTCACAAACGGAACACTAACACCAGATGAGTCTGTAAGTTTAGCAGCGAAAGTATTATGCGAGCACTTAAACTTATTTGTAGATCTTTCTGAGAATGCCAAGACAGCAGAAGTTATGGTAGAAAAAGAAGATGACGAGAAAGAAAAAGTTCTTGAAATGAGCATTGATGAATTAGAATTATCTGTTCGTTCATACAATTGCTTAAAGAGAGCTGGCATCAATACAGTAGAAGAATTAACTAATAAGACTTCGGAAGATATGATGAAAGTTCGTAACTTAGGACGTAAATCGTTAGAAGAAGTTTTAGCTAAGTTAAGTGAATTAGGATTATCCCTAAGTTCAGGAGAAGAATAGAAACCAGACCCGCCTAGGCTGAAGGCATAAGTAAGCAAGGCGAAAAAACACAGGAGGTCATTATAATGGCAAAATACAGAAAATTAGGAAGAACAGCTTCCCAGAGAAAAGCACTGATCCGTGCAGAAGTAACAAATCTGTTACATCATGGAAAAATCGTTACAACTGAAGCAAAAGCAAAAGAAATCCGCAAGGTAGCTGAGAAACTGATCGCTTTAGCTGTAAAAGAAAAAGACAACTTTGAAACAGTTACAGTTGACGCTAAAGTTGCTAAGAAAGATGAAAACGGAAAACGCGTGAAAGAAGTTGTAGATGGTAAGAAAGTTACTGTTTATGAAACAGTTCAGAAAGAAATCAAAAAAGATTTACCATCCCGCTTACATGCAAGAAGACAGATGTTAAAGGTATTATATCCTGTAACAGAAGTTCCTACAGAAGCAGCTGGTAAGAAAGCTAATACAAAGAAAGTTGATTTAACAGCTAAGTTATTCGACGAGTATGCACCAAAATATGCTGAACGTAACGGTGGTTACACAAGAATCGTTAAGATTGCTCAGCGTAAAGGTGATGCAGCATTAAAAGTAGTACTTGAATTAGTTTAATCAACAGTTCAATACTGACTATATTATTTAAATTCCAAATCGACAACAACAAAGAGGTCTTATTCCGGAACAACTGGGATAAGACTTTTCTTTTTTTATGGGAAATAGTATACTATCCTTATTACGGATCAGATAGGAGAATATTATGTCCATATTGAAAATAAAAGACTTAGTTCACAAATATGTGACCTATGGAGATACAGAAGAAGACAAGCAAGAGATTGCAGCAATCAATCATATTGATATCAATGTTGAGAAAGGTGAATTTGTAGCAATCCTTGGAAAGAATGGTTCTGGGAAATCATCGCTTGCGAAGCACATCAATGGACTTTTGATGCCGACAGAAGGCACAGTATATATCAAAGGAATGGATACAAAAGATGAAAGTACCCTCTTAAAAGTCAGACAGAGTGCAGGAATCGTATTTCAGAATCCAGATAACCAGATCGTAGGAACAACGGTAGAAGAAGACACAGCCTTCGGTCCAGAAAACCTCGGAATAGCTTCCAAAGATATCTGGACAAGGATCACAGCGGCTCTTACAGGTGTGGGAATGATCGCATATAAAGAAGCAAGTCCCAATCATCTTTCTGGCGGACAGAAACAGAGAGTAGCGATCGCAGGGATCATGGCAATGGAACCAGAATGTATCGTATTAGACGAACCAACAGCCATGCTAGATCCAGAAGGCCGCAGACATGTTTTATCTCTTGTGAAAGCATTGAATAAAGAAAAGAATATTACGATCCTTATGGTAACACATCATATGGAAGAAGTAATCTTAGCAGATCGTATCATCGTGATGGATCAAGGAAAGATCGTCATGGATGGAAAACCAAAAGAGATCTTTTCAAGAGTTGATGAGATGAAAACATTAGGTCTGGAAGTTCCGTACGCAACAGAACTTGCATGGGAACTAAAAAAAGAAGGTGTTAACTTGTCAGATACGATAACAACAAAGGAAGAGCTGGTGGAGGAATTATGTCAATTCGTTTAGAACATGTAAGTTACGCATATGAAGATAATTCTAGCAAGAAGAATTACGCATTAAAAGATATAAACTTAGAAATAAAAAAAGAAGAATTCATTGCAGTGATCGGACACACAGGTTCTGGAAAATCAACATTGATCCAGCATCTAAATGGATTGATCAAACCAACGTCTGGAACAATATATTTCGATGATGAAGATATATATTCAGAAGGATACCCATTACGAGAATTACGTGGAAAAGTAGGTATATGTTTCCAGTATCCAGAACATCAGCTATTTGAGACAACGATTTTAGATGATGTATGTTTTGGTCCAATGAACTTTGGAAAGACAAAAGAAGAAGCAACAGAGATTGCTGTCAAATGTTTAAAAGATGTTGGATTACCAGAGAAATTATATCAAAAATCGCCATTTGAATTATCTGGCGGACAGAAGCGAAGAGTAGCAATCGCAGGGATTCTTGCAATGGAGCCAGAATATTTTATTTTGGATGAACCAACAGCAGGACTTGATCCGGTCGGAAAAGATCAGATCTTAAATCTGTTAAAGAAACTCCATGAAGAAAAGAAGATCACGATCATTCTGGTATCACACAGTATGGAAGATGTTGCAGACTATGCACAGCGTGTGATCGTTATGAATGGCGGACAGGTCATGTATGAAGGAGATAAAAAAGAAGTATTCTCTCACAAGAAAGAACTAGAAGAAGCAGGACTTGCTGTACCGTTTTATCGTCAAGTATGTGAAGAACTCGCAGACAGAGGGTTCCCGATCCAGAGGGATTTATTGACATTAGAAGAAACAAAAGAAGCAATTTTAGAAGGACTAAAAGGACTGAGAGGAAAATAAAATGCTCAAGGATATAACAATTGGACAATATTATAAAGAAGACTCTCTGATCCACAGACTCGATCCGAGAGTGAAATTATTTGCAGTCTTGATCTACGTCATTACATTATTTATGCATAAAGCACCTGCAACTTATGTGATGTCACTATTATTTTTGATCATAACGATCAAGATTTCAAAGGTACCTGTAAAATATATTTTAAGAGGATTAAAAGCAATTGCAGTGATCTTATTATTCTCTGTAATGATCAATATGTTATTTATTCCAGGAAAACCAGTGATCCAGTTCTGGATCATATCAATTTCTGCAGAAGGGATCAGGACAACTATTTATCTGGGAAGCCGTCTGATCATGCTGGTATTAGGAACGTCTTTACTGACATTTACAACAACACCAAATGAACTGACAGACGGACTAGACAAATCACTAGGATTTTTAAATAAAATCGGAGTACCAGTACATGAGATTTCTATGATGATGTCAATCGCACTGAGATTTATTCCAATCTTAACAGAAGAATTAGAAAAGATCATGAAAGCCCAGACAGCCAGAGGAATCGACTTTGAATCCGGAGGTCTCTTAAAACGAGTAAAAAGCATGGTTCCAATTATAGTACCACTGTTTGTAGCAGCAATCCGAAGAGCGAATGACCTTGCAATGGCAATGGAATCCCGTTGTTACCATGGCGGTGTTGGAAGAACTAAATTAAAACCATTAAAATACGAGAAAAGAGATAAAATAGCGTATATCGTCCTGTTTGTATTTTTAGCAGTGATGATCTATTTATCCTTTTTCAGTCCATGGAGGTAAGATACGATGAAACGAGTAAAATTAATCGTAGCCTATGATGGAACTGGTTATTGTGGATGGCAGGTACAGCCAAACGAGATTACAGTCGAAGGTGTCTTAAATAAGCATATATCAGAACTGACAGGAGAAGACATCAAAGTGATCGGAGCCAGCAGAACGGATTCAGGAGTCCACGCATTAGGAAATGTAGCTGTATTCGACACAGAAAGCCGTATTCCGGGAGAGAAGATGGCAAAAGCATTAAATGCAAGACTACCAGAAGATATCATTATTCAGGACTCCAAAGAAGTGCCATTAGACTACCATCCAAGGTTTCAGGATACAAGAAAGACATATGAATATACCTTTTACAATGCAAGATACGACAATCCCGTGACAAGCAGACATCATCATTTTGTATATGTACCACTTGATGTGGAGAAAATGAAAGAAGCAGCTTCTTATTTCTTAGGGGAACACTGTTTTATCAGTATGTGCAGCAGTAAAGCACAGGTTACATCCTATGTCAGAGAGATTTACGAATGTGATGTGACACAAAATGGCAGATATATCACAATGAGAGTCACAGGAAGTGGTTTTCTCTATAATATGGTACGTTTAATGGCAGGAACGCTTTTAGAGGTCGGAAGAGGAAAACAAGAACCACAATGGGTCAAAGAAATCTTAGCATCTAAAGAAAGAGTTACACCAGGACCAAAACTTCCAGCAAAAGGCTTGACACTAATTCAGATCGAATATCCGGAGGATCGAGCGAATGCAGAATAGCTTTATCATATTTCAGAAATTGTTAGTATTGTTTGGTTTTATGCTGATCGGATACCTAAGTTATAAGAAAAAATGGATCAGTGATGATACAAGTTCACAGATATCAGGACTGATCGTAAATATATTTAATCCTGCATTGATCATATCTGGCGTGATCGGTTCCGTTGGAAATGGAAACTGGAATCTTGTGATCATGGACCTGATCCTTGCAGTGATCTTATTTGTGGTATTGATCCTGATCAGTCCGGCATTTGTTCGTATTCTAGGTGTAAAAAAAGATGAAAGAAATATCTATGCAGTGATGCTGATCTTTTCGAATCTTGGATTTATGGGGATTCCGATCATTGAAGAATTATACGGTAGAGGAGCTATTTTTTATGTAGCACTGTATACACTGGTATATAATATTCTCTTTTACACCTATGGAATTTATCTTTTTGAGAAAGAACGTGCCATGCAGACAGGACAAAAAGCTAAGATCATATTCCACTGGAAAAAGATGATCAATCCAGGAATGGTCGCATGTCTGGCTGCGTTATTGATTTTTGCATTTCAGATCGACGCACCAGCACCTGCGGTAAGTTTTGTACAATACTTAGGAAATGCAGCAATCCCACTCTCCATGATCATTACCGGGGTATCTTTAGCGAAGATGCCGCTGATCGAAGTTTTCAAAGACATCAAGATGTATCAGTTTACATTTTTAAAGATGCTGGTGATCCCAATGATCGCAGCATTTGCGATCCGGCTGTTTCATTTAGATCCTGTTCTCTCGGGGATCATGGTATTAATGTTTGGAATGCCAAATGGAAGCATGGCAGTGATGATGGCAATCGATTATGGATTAGACAGTTCCATTTGTAGCAGAGGAATCGTACTGACAACACTGTTATCGATCATAACGTTGCCGATTGTAGCATATCTTATTTGACATTGAGATTTATCAACAATGTTTTAACATATACGGACATAATATACCCATATATTGTGGATAAAATTTTGAAATCAAGACCATCTTGTGGATAACATCAAAAATTTATCAAAAACAACAAGAAAAAATCTTGACACACCCGGCTGCGTATTATATAATAAGAAACTGTGACATGCAAGAGAATACTACCCCAATGCCCCGGTGGGAGTATTTAATATAGACACATATGATTGATAGAAATTTTAAGGAGGAACACCATGAAAAGTTTTATGGCCAGCCCATCAACAATTGAAAGAGAATGGTATGTAGTTGATGCTACAGGACATACATTAGGACGTTTAGCATCTGAGATCGCAACAATCTTAAGAGGTAAAAACAAACCAACTTATACACCACATATCGATACAGGAGATAACGTAATCGTTATCAACGCTGAGAAGATCAAAGTAACTGGTAAGAAATTAGACCAGAAGATCTACTATCATCATTCAGACTATGTTGGTGGAATGAAAGAACAGACATTAAAAGAAAAATTAGCTAAAAAACCTGAAGACGTAATCTATCTTGCAGTTAAAGGAATGCTTCCAAAAGGACCTTTAGGAAGACAGATGATTAAGAAACTTCACGTATATGCAGGTGCAGAGCACAACCATGCAGCTCAGCAGCCAAAAGCATTAGAGATCAAGTATTAATTTTTGAAGGAGGAAGAAGCAGTGGCTACAGCAAAATATTACGGAACTGGTAGAAGAAAACACAGTGTTGCCAGAGTATATTTAGTACCTGGAACAGGAAAAATCACAATCAACAAAAGAGATATTGATGAATATCTTGGATTAGAAACATTAAAAGTAGTTGTACGTCAGCCATTAGTTGCAACAGATACAATTGACAAATATGATGTATTAGTAAACGTTCATGGTGGTGGATTTACAGGACAGGCTGGAGCAATCCGTCATGGTATTTCCAGAGCTTTATTACAGGTTGATGGAGAATTCCGTTCAACATTAAAGAAAGCTGGATTCTTAACAAGAGACCCAAGAATGAAAGAAAGAAAGAAACCAGGTCTTCGCAAAGCACGTCGTGCACCACAGTTCTCAAAACGTTAATTCAACCGAATATCGAAAAAGAGCAACAAACCCCGAAAATCCAGTATTTTCGGGGTTTTCTTTATATTCTGAAAATCTATCAAACATCCTCAAAACACACGAAAATCTATCGGTAACTAACACACAACTAACAGGTAACTGACAAATGATCACCATAATTAAAATAACTCTTTCTCAGTAATTTGTATATAAGAAGATATGATGTTGAAAAATGTCTTTTATTATCAATTGTAGTGGAGTATAATGATAGAAAGAACAAAGGGGAATTTTTATGAAATTACTTAAAACAAGTGACGAATTGATATCTCATATGAAAATAAAGGGAATAAAATTTGATATAGCTAAAGAAGAAGATGCAAAGGTATTTCTTCAAAATAATAATTACTACATGAAACTAGCATCTTATAGAGCCAATTATGACAAGCAAAAAAGTAGCGATAAGTACATAAATCTTGATTTTGCTTATTTGCAGGAATTGTCAACCATTGATATGCATTTACGGTATTTAATATTGCAAATGTGTCTTGATGTCGAACATGCTTTAAAAACCAGATTGTTAAAAGATATAGAGGATAATCCAGAAGAAGATGGTTATGATATTATTAGAAGATTTGTTACAAAGTATGAGAGAAGTTGTCAAAATATACAGAAACACAAATCTAGTGAATATTGCAGAGAATTGATAGAGAAGTATTATCCATATTTTCCTGCATGGGTATTTGTAGAATTAATATCTTTTGGAGATATGGTGAAGTTGTATGAGTATTATACGGAGAGGTATCCAGGGCGTTTAAAAGATAGTGACTTGTTGTATTCAATAAGGGATTTAAGAAATGCAACTGCACATAGTAATTGCCTGATAAATAAACTTCAAAAAGGAACAAATAAGCCATCTGTTAAAATTATAAAATTTGTTTCAAATATAGATGGAATAGGTGCGTCTATGAGAAAGAACAAATTGAGTAATAAGTTTTTGTATGATTTTGTTACATTGCTTTATGTTTACAATGAATTTATTAATGCAGATGTTGTGAAAGAGAAGAGGTTTAAGCAGATACAAGTATTTATAGATGGTCGTGCAATAAAAAATAAAGAGTATTTTGATAAAAATGAATGCATAAAAACAGCATATTTTTTTGTAAAAAAAGTTGTTGACTATATAAATGAAGCGTGTTAAAATATATACACGATTAAAAAATTAACTTTTTGTAGGGAATGGGTCTTTACTCGTTCCCAATTTTTTTTGCATAAAGCAGTGTGGATAACATGAGAGATATTTTCGGTAACGAACACGTAACTGACAAAATGTGTTTGAATGTTTTAAAATCAATATTTGATGTTCTGCAAGAGTTAATCATACGTTACGGAAGATACGAAGAATATACAGAGCCTTTCAATGGAGAAATCTATTGGAAGGCTTTTTCTTTTTATTAGAGGATTTAAGTTTCATGATCATACATAGCGCAAATGAGGTGATACATATGAAATATGAAGAACTTTTTCAGTTAAAAGATTTTCAGAAAGGAAAATTGCTGACAGGAAATAATATTTTATTAAGAGAGATCACAGGAGCTCATGTGATTGAGATGGCAGATGGAGTAAACTGGGCAGGCAGAGGTGAGTTGGTATTTACAAGCGGTGTTGGATTTCACGATATTGACAACGAAATGAAACTACTTATTGAAACGGTTGCGAAAAATTATGCAGCAGGAATCGTGGTGGAGATTGGACCATATATCAAAGATGTAACACAAGAATGGATCGATCATGCACAGAAACTAAATATTCCACTGATGACACTTCCATATGATGTTCCGATCACAAGGATCATTTCAGGAATTATTAAAGAAAGATATTCATGATGTTAATGTGCAGTTTAATCTTCGGCTGGCATTTAAAATACAAAAATTTTTTCATCGGGAAAGCTAAGAGGAAAGATGATTCAGAAATGGATCATCTTTTTTGCACGAAAATAACAAGGTCTTTGTCTACTATGGACAAAGAGATATGAAAATCTTTAGAATATATGGATATTGGTAGGAAAAAATGAAAGTGTTGTCATCTAAATTGTTAAAAGAAATAACAAAACGACCAACAAGGAGGCGGATAATATGAGTCATGAGTTTGTAATGCCAGGAAAAGTCATTACAGGAAAAGGTGCATTACAAGATGCAGAAAATGAATTCCAAACAGCCGGAAAAAAGGCTCTGATCGTATCTGGTAAGGTCATGGAACGTGTAGGAAATGTAAAGGTGTCATCGTAGACAAGAAGATTGCAGATTACTTCGATGATCACAAATTAATGTGCGGTTTAACATACTCCGGACATCCTCTTGCTTGTGCCGCAGGAATTGCAACTTTAGATGTATACAAAGAAGAAAAATTGGTTGAACGTTCCAAAGCGATGGGTAAGATCTTAGGACAGATTGAAGAAGAATTAAAGAGAAAACATCCATGTGTCGGAGATGTCAGATACAAAGGATTATTCTCTGCGATCGAATTAGTCAAAGACAAAGAAACAAAAGAACCATTAGTGGAATACAATAAAGATCCAGAAAACATCTTGGGAGGAATTATTGGGGTGTTAAAGAAAAAAGGATTCTCAACCTACAGCCACGAAAACAATATTATTGTGGCGCCACCATTGATCATTACAGAAACAGAACTTCGTGATGCTATGGCGATCATGGATGAAGTTTTAGCTGACGTGGATGCGATGATCTAAACAAAATATTTTCAGAAATTTCTTTTTATCAAAATACAATACACAAAACAAGAAAAATGGCATGTCTGTTTGAAAATGGATGTGTCATTTTTCACATGTAAAAAATATATGGAAAGATTTTATTTTTAGGATAAAAATGTTAAAATAAAAGCTACATAGTGTAAATAAATTAAGAATGGAGAAACCTATGAAAAAAGAGATGAAAAAAGGGATTTCTATGATGCTCTCACTCGCGATGATCATTACGATGAGTGGCGGATATCATGGAAAAAAAGTAAAAGCTGCAACAAATACAGCAGTGAAGACACAGTGCACAACGTATGAAGGAAGTAATGTTGGGGCGCAGAATTATTCCAGATGGACAAATCCTATGAAATCATATCTTGTAGCAGAGGATGATGGTTCATTGATGAGGGTGCAATATGGAAGTAAGATTGGCGGATTATTAGTTGAATATTATGACAAGAACTATAATTTGACAGATACCAAGCTTGTAGATGAAGAATTGCCTGTATTTGGTGGATTTTATGCGACAAAAGATAATTATTATATTATAACAGGTCAAATTAATAAGGATGAAGATAATGATCTGGAAGTATATCGAATTACAAAATATGATAAAAAATGGAATAAAATAAAATCTACCGGATTGAAAAATTGTAATACGACATATCCATTTGATGCAGGATCATGCAGAATGGATGTTTCAGGAAAGTATATGATCATTCGAACATGTCATGAGATGTATAATGGCCATCAGGCGAATGTAACGATTCAGATAGATATTGATCAGATGGAGATTACAGATTCATATACTTCAGTTGCTAATAATAATTATGGATATGTAAGCCATTCCTTTAATCAATTTGTAAAAACAGAAGACGGACATATTATTGCCTTAGACCATGGAGATGCATATCCAAGGGATTTTATAATTTTAAAATATCAGACCGACTTTACAAAAGGTAAATTTTCACCAGGTTATTATACCCAATGTACAAAAATTCCAGTGTTGCAATTTGAAGGAAGCATTGGAAATAATGTAACAGGAGCTAGTGCCGGAGGCTTTGAAATATCTGATGATCATTATCTTGTAGCAGCGAATACAGTGAAACAGGACAAAAACTTTGATTCCTATAATACAAGAAATGTATTCGTGGCAGCAGTCGATAAGAGCACATCAGATGTAAAAATTAACTATCTGACAAATTACGATGAAGGAGAAGAAACAACAACGACTCCGCAGATGGTTAAGATCTCAGGAACCAGATTTATGGTTTTATGGACAAAGGGAGATCAAGTGTATACAGCAATCGTAGACAACAATGGACAGAAAGTAGGAGAGATTCAGCATTTTACAGGAAGTTTATCTGACTGTCAGCCAGTGATCTCCAATGGAAAAGTTGTCTGGTATACATGGAAAAATGGAGATATCAATTTCTATGATGTTAATACAACCGATTTAACGGATCATAATGTAACAGAAATTCATAATGGACATCAGTATGTGTATGACAAAGATCTAGATACGGATGATACGATCACGTTCCGTTGCACAGCATGTGATGCTGTAAAGATAGAAAAGAAAATAACATTAGATAAATTGTATTGGAAAAACAGTGAGACAACCGGTAATACTTATTATTGGCGTGAAAATGGATGGAAACAGAAAACAGGAACAACGATGGCATCCTATATCCAATATAAAACAACAAGTTCCGATTCCAGTATAGAAACAAATACAGAACTAGAAGTTACTTCTACTGATGAAAATGTAATATCCGTTGAGAAGTCCAGCGGAATTGACATAAAACTGATTGCTAAGAAAGCAGGAACATCAACCGTAACGATCAGACCAAAATATAATCAGACAAGTGTAAAAACATACAAAATTACTGTATATGATCCACTAAAGATCACCAAATTCGAAGCAGCTACAGCCAATCCTAAAATAGGAGAAAAAGTTCAGTTATCTGCTGAAGCCCAAAATGGATCAGGAAATTTACAATATAAATTTTATGAAGAAAATGAAAATGGAGACCAGACAGAGATTCAGGATTATTCTTCAAAATCAACCTGTGAATGGACACCGACAACACTTGGAAAGCACACACTTTATGTAAAAGTGAAAGACTCTGAGGGAAACATTGAGAAAAAATCACTGGAAAATGTTACAGTAGTTAAAAAACAAACGAAAATTCAGGATATTGATAAGACATATTGTTATACCATTGGAGCAAAAGATCAGAAGATCAATCTAAAAGATTATCTTCCATCCGATATTTCCAATGCAACGTACGAAGCAAAAATTACGAATTTATCAGGTAATCTTGTATCTGAAGCAGCAAAAACAGACACAAGCTACATCTATAACGTAAGTAAAGCAGGAAAAGCTGGAGATCAGTCTAAGATTCAATTTACGGTAAAAAGTGATAATTATGAAGACATGACTTTCAATGTCAATATCACATTAACAGATAAGCTTTCCATTGCTCCAAAAGAAGGGGAAGAACCAGCAATTGAAGGAAACAATGAACTAACCTATGGACAGAAAATCTCAGACTTAAAATTAAATACAACGAAGACAAAATTTATAGCAGAAGATGGAAGTGAAGTTACTGGTAAACTGGAATTTACAGATCCAGATAGGATTCCAACGGCAGGAACAAAATCAGCAGAATATACTTTTATACCAGACAAAGATCAATACGAAAGTTATACAGGAAGTGTAACAATCGCAGTGAAAAAAGCAACTCCACAATTAAGTAAGGTAACTGTGGATGAAACTATGTATGCGAAAGGAAAATGTAGAAAAGATCTTCATTTTGAACCAGGAAAAGCAACGGCAACTTATGATGGAGTGGAAAAAGAAGTTTCAGGTACATGGGGTTTGGAGAGTCCAAATAGTGTTTTATATGTAGGAAAAAGTACAATGACACTTATATTTACACCAGATGATCTAAACAATTATGAAAAAGCGACACAGAAAGTCGATGTTGTAGTAAATCTAAGATTATTAGCATCAAAAACCAAAGTATCTTGTGGAGATACCATTGATTTTTCAATCGATCCAGACACAATTGACAGTTCTCCTGATCGTACATATAAATTTTTCTATGAGGACGAAACAGGATATGAAAAAACGATCCAGGCATATTCCAAAGAAACAAAATGCCAGTGGAAACCAATGGCAGCAGGAAAATATACGGTTTATGTTCAGGTAAATGGAAGAAATTATAAGACAGCGATCAAAGATATCGAAGTTTCCAAATTAAAAGCACCAGAGATTTCAGATATTACAAAAAAATATCCATATACATCAGGATCAGATATGGAAAAAATCAATTTAACACAGCTGTTACCAGAAGATATTAAAATAAAAGACCAAAAAGAAGAGATTCAGGATGATCATAAAATTCTTGAGTATCACGAGTTTTCAACTGCAAACAAACAGCATACATATTCTTATTGGGTAAATCAAACGGGAAAGATTGGGGATACAGCGACAATTCGTCTTACGATAAAGAGTGATAATTATGAAGATATTACCATTGCAATTAAAATTCATTTGACGGATCAGATCACAATAGAACCAAAAGAAGATTTAACAACAGATATTTTGAACAAAAATACCTTGACTTATGGAGAGAAAACTTCTTATATTGGATTAAAATCCACCCATGTAACTCTTGAAACAAAAGATGGAGAAAAAGTTTATGGAAGTCTTAAATTTAAAAATCCAGATGAAATACCAGAGCCAGGAAAAACAAAGATAGCATACATATTTGTTCCTCAGAATAAGAAATATAAAGACTACGAAGGCAGTGTAATAGTCGATGTAGAAAAACAGAGACCAACATTATCTGGAACCAGTTTGAAAAGAATAAAATATGATCAACATAAGACAAAGAAGAATATTCCTTTGGAAAAAGATGCTGTTGCATTAATCGGTGAAAAAATGCAGGCAGTATCAGGAACATGGACAATTGAGAAAGAAGATGACAAATTACCGTTAGGTGATTACCAGGCAGTTGTTAAATTTACACCAGATGATATAACACATTACACAACAGCTGAGATTGCTTTAACTGGTCAGACATTTATTGAACTGGATACAGATATAGAAGATTCAGCAAAAGTTGGAGATATCATACAGCTTTCTGCAGATCCAAAAGCTACGAATCTCCAATATAAATTCTATACAGAAGATAGTGAGGGAAATCAAGAAATCATTCAAGAGTTTACATCTGATTCAGAATGTAAATGGGTACCGGAAAAAGAAGGAACTTACACAATCTATGTTAAAGCAAAAGATGCAGCAGGAAATACAGTAACAGATTCTTGGAAAGGAATTAAGATTATCCAAAAAGGAGAAGAAAAACCACCAGTTAAAGATCCAGACTCTGGAAATCATGGATCAAACAACGGAGGCTTAGGTTCGAGTGAAAATGGACAGCCAACAACACAGAAACCAAATACAAATAGCAATGTAAGTGTAGGCGTTAAAGCAAACCAGACAGCAACAGCGAATGGAATAATCTATAAAGTCACAAAGGTAGAAAATGCCCAAAACGCTCAGGTGACCATTACAAGCCTAGATAAAAAGAAATCATCTATTGTAATTCCAGACTACATCACGATCAATGGTATAAAATGCAAAGTCGTAACTATTAAAAAGAAAGCCTTATACAAAAGAACAAAACTAAAGAAACTAACGATCGGCAAGAACGTACAGACAATTGAAGATAATGCCTTCAATGGATGTAAGAACTTAAAATCCATCACGATCAAATCCACAGTACTTAAGAAAGTAGGAAAGAATGCGATCAAAGGAATCCACAAGAAAGCCGTGATCAAAGTGCCAAAGAAACAGTATAAGAAATATAAGAAACTGTTTGGAAAGAAGAGTGGATATAAGAAGCCGATGAAATTGAAGAAATAAGATGAAGTAGAAATCAAGAATAAATCTTAAATTCATAAGTTAGTTAAACCAGGGTGTATATGATAATTATTATCACATACACCCATTGATTTTTCCATCTAAATCTAGTATCATAAATAACAGTTAGACAACACTAACTAAAAACGTGAATGAATCATGTGGACTCCTCGATTGAGATCAACACCTGCAACAAAACGATCTCAAACTGGAAGCTTACCCTTCTTCCAGCGAGGAGTACTGCTATGTATAGGGAAAGGAGTCACAATCGAAAATGAATTATTTAGAAATTGAAAAAATAGTTGGAAGAGAAATCCTAGATTCCAGAGGAAATCCAACCGTAGAAGCTGAGATTACATTAGTTGATGGAACAGTTGCAAGAGGAACAGCTCCAAGTGGTGCATCTACAGGAGAATTTGAAGCACTAGAATTAAGAGACGGAGATAAAGAAAGATATTTAGGAAAAGGTGTTACAAAAGCCGTAGAAAATATCAATACAAAGATCAGTGAAGCAATCATCGGATTAGATGCTTCTGATACATATGCAGTAGACAAAGCAATGATCAATGCAGATGGAACAGCTGATAAATCAAACTTCGGAGCAAATGCAATCTTAGCTGTATCAATCGCAGCAGCAAGAGCAGCAGCAACATCTCTTGAAGTACCTCTATACAGATTCTTAGGCGGAGTGTCTGGAAACAGACTTCCAGTTCCAATGATGAACATCGTAAACGGTGGATGTCATGCATTATCATCAGGGCTTGATGTACAGGAATTTATGATCATGCCAGTCGGAGCTCCATCATTCAAAGAATGTTTAAGATGGTGTGCTGAAGTATTCCATGCATTAGCCGCAATCTTAAAAGAAAGAGGACTTGCTACATCCGTAGGTGATGAAGGTGGATTTGCGCCAGCATTAAAATCAGATGAAGAAGCCATCGAAACAATCTTAGAAGCAGTGAAAAAAGCAGGATACGAGCCAGGAAAAGACTTCAAGATCGCTATGGACGCTGCATCTTCAGAATGGAAGAGTGAAAAAGGTAAAGGATATTACAAACTGCCAAAAGCAGGAACAGAATACACAGCAGAAGAACTGATCGAGCATTGGGCTGCATTATGCGAGAAATACCCAATCATCTCTATTGAAGACGGATTAGATGAAGAAGACTGGGAAGGATGGAAGAAACTGACAGAAAGACTTGGAGATAAAGTACAGTTAGTAGGAGATGACTTATTTGTAACAAATACAGAAAGACTTTCCAAAGGTATCGAAATGGGAGCAGGAAACTCTATCCTGATCAAATTAAACCAGATTGGATCTATCTCTGAAACATTAGAAGCGATCAAGATGGCACACAAAGCAGGATACACAGCTGTAACATCTCATCGTTCCGGAGAAACAGCAGATACAACGATCGCAGACTTAGCCGTCGCATTAAATACATGCCAGATCAAGACAGGAGCACCTTCAAGATCAGAACGTGTTGCGAAATACAACCAGTTATTAAGAATCGAAGAAGCTTTAGGAGACAGTGCCGTATATCCTGGAATTAAAGCCTTCAACGTAAAATAAGAAGAACGCAATTATAAAAAACGTAAATAATAGCCCTTTTAAGTCTCTGGATTTAGTCTCCAGAGGCTTTTTTCTTTGATTTTTTACAAAAAAATATAAGAGAGTATGTTATAATAGAAAGCACTTATTTGGATAGAAATGTAACACATTCTTATAATCAGAATATCGCATTATCAATTATTTCACAGGCAAAAGAAAAATTTTATGATATGTTTTGCCAGTTGAAAAAAGAAATAGATGAAAATTGGATATAAAGAAATCCGGCAAACACAAAAATGTAATGCCGGATTCTTTTATTTACTATATTATTATGAAATATGTATCACGGATATCCTATCCCCAGACTTCCTCAGCAATCTCCTTAATCAGAGACATCTTCTTCCACTGATCTTCATCGGTTAAGATATTTCCTTCTTCTGTAGAAGAGAAACCACACTGAGGACTTAAGCAAAGCTGGTCAAGTGCAACATACTGAGCAGCCTCTTTAATACGTTCTTTAATCTCAGTTTTATCTTCAAGTTCTGGATTTTTAGAAGTAACAAGACCTAACACAACTTTCTGATCTTTGATAAAACGTAATGGTTTGAAATCACCGGAACGGTCACTATCATACTCTAAGAAGAAACCATCGATCTTACATCCACCGAATAAAGTCTCAGCTACTGGTTCATATCCACCAGAAGAGAACCATGTAGAACGGAAGTTACCACGGCAGATATGCATTGTAATTGTCATATCCTCAGGTTTAGCTTCTAAAGCTTCGTTGATCATTTTCACATAATTCTTAGCAATCTGGTCAAGGTCAAGACCACGGCTTGCGTAATCGTCGCGTTTATTCTGATCACAGAATTCACCCCAAGATGTATCATCAAACTGTAAGTAACGGCATCCACGAGCGTAGAATGCTTTGATCGCTTTCTGATAAGCAAGAGCAATCTCATGATACAGATCATCTTCATTTTTATAACGATCGATCGCTTTGTAAGTTTCGCTTCCACGAACACAACAGATCAGATGAAGCATTGCAGGAGAAGGAATTGTCATCTTGCAGTCAACATCCCCAGCAATTTCTTTCAAGTAAGAGAAATGATCTAAGAATTCACTGTTTTCATCAAAATCAATTTTGTCAACAATCTCAAGCGTTGCGGCTTTTGGCTGATGTCCCTTAAAAGCAACAGACCAGTGATCAGCTTTGATCTCCTCGACTCCGACTAAAGAAGCAAGGAAATCAAGATGCCAATAGCGACGTCTTAACTCTCCGTCAGTAACTGCTTTTAATCCAACAGCTTTCTCTTTTTCAACTAACTCTTTGATCGCTTTATCTTCAACTTCACGCAACTGGTCTGCAGATAAAGTTCCTTCTGCATATTCAGCACGTGCATCTTTTAAATAATCTGGTCTTAAAAAACTACCAACAATATCATATCTGTATGGTCTCATAAATCTATCCTTTCTACTACAATATATTTATGGTTAATATCCCTTACAGCCAGTAAGGAATTATCC